>WLWH01002338.1_pt1 | contig 10791 bp, 24 predicted proteins | sample 6712741 | NCBI WGS metagenome assembly WLWH01 (sample SAMN12718694, study PRJNA515312) | sponge metagenome | isolation source: marine sponge | host: Mycale hentscheli | place: New Zealand: South Island, Marlborough, Capsize Point | collected 2003-05-01 | reverse complement strand
ACTTGATAGAGTTCAGTATAAAGGTTTCCCCTTTGTAGTTCATTAATCACTCTAGTCAATAAAGCTAATTGAGTATTCAAAACGTCCTGCTCATTATCGTTGCCAATAAAAACATCCGTTGTTTCTTCTTTACTAATATCAACTATATCCATCGCCAAGATACTAACGTTAAATGTAAGTGTCTTACTTCCTACGCTTGTGCTATTTACAATAATATGCGACAAAGGAAATATAGTTTGTTTGTTTAAATCAACATCATCTAAACTTCCAAATGTTACTGTATTGACAAATGGCTCTGCTATTAGTGTGTCTTTTAGTTTATCCGTTAAATTATAAAATCCTTTCATTTACGCTTTATTAGTTGCTTCTCTAATTCTATTTTATCCTTCTCAAATGCTAAATACATTAAACACTCGTGGACATTTAATTTAGTAATGTTTTCAAATTTGGTAACATCTCCTTTAGCGATACCATAGACTGACTGATACCAACCCCACTTGCTTCCAAAATTTGTTTCTGCTCCATAGTCATTTCTTTCTCCATCAATTCCTCCAAATAACTCGGGATAATTTGTATTAACTCGTTGTTTAAATTCCAAAAAAAAACCATTGCAGAAAACACCACATCCAAAGGTGCTTGTTTCATTAGTTCGGAACGCTCTATGCCATTGTATTTTTCTATTTTATACTTGTGTCCTTTTTTATATATAATTGGTCTGTATAGAACCGCCATTGCTTTGTGCATTGTTTCCCAACTTCCAAGACTATCATCAAGGTCTATATATTCCCCTAGTGTCATATCATCAAGAACTGGAATAAATCCAAAGTCCAATCCTCCAAGTTTAAAGGTATTTATTAGACTGTGTTTGGTATCAAATATCTTATTTAAGTGCAAAGCTATTTCCTGTACACTTTTGTATTTAATATCCGCTACATCTTTTAAATCTAAATTACAAAATATCTCAACCATCTTTTGAAGCAAGAAAGTAGAGTTTTCATTTTCTTTTGTATTTAGCTTTTCAAATTTCTGATATTGACCCAAAGTAATTTCACTTAAATTCTCGGGTACGTTAATTTCAATCTTCATACTTATACAATAATAAAATAACTAAATTGTATAAAAAGAAAAAGGCAGCATCTCTGCCACCTTAATCCTATCAAAACAAAAAGACTATTCTTTCAATATAAATCTTTTATAGCAATATTTATACGCTTGTTCTATTGCTTCCTCTAACTCGTTACTGTTCTGCGCATATAGCTTTGTTCCCTCGATTCTTTTCTGATTCTTGTAATCTATGTAAAGTTTTACATCAGAACCCTTATACCCGCCTCTTTGGGTTGGTTGTTGAACTACATAAATACTTTCGTACCAACAAGCTTCTTTCATCTTATAATATTCCAACTATCCAATCACTTAACTCATTGAAGTAAATAATCATCCACATAAATAAATATATAAATCCAAATCCACTTGCCGCTAAACCTAAACCGCCTAAGATGGCTTTAATTAAGTTCTTGTTGTTTTCTCTTTTAGTTAATTCTTTTAATAAAATGTAATCTTGATTTTCCATAATTATTGTATTAATTAGACTTTGTTTATACAAATATATAAACTTTTTTCAATAAACCAAATTAGTAAATAAAATATTCTCCTTTATGTGGGTTCTCTAATTGGTCTGTTAGTACGTAACGTAAACTATCAATGCAGTCTGGATGCTCCCCTGTTGGTTTGTTTAAGGTATTTCCCTCTTTATCTTTTGCCCATACATATCCCTGTAATTCTCTTTTTAGATTTCTGCTTCTTGATGTTACGTATATTTCGTTTTGATTGATGAGGTTTATTCCGAAGTTTACACTATCTCTTCCCTTTGTACAAGGATATATTGGATGACCATCTCTACGCAAAATTTCAATACTCTTTGGCTCTGCTGAATCAGCTATAAGGTTTTCCGTAATGTTGTTATTTCTAATAAACAAAGATAAATCTCTTAATGTAGTGTTTGATTTATAAAACATCTCATCTGCTATATATGCTTCATTCCATTTGTATAATGAAATAATTACAGTTGGGTCGTTCCAGCCAAAGTCAACTCCGTGTGCTAATAGCCTTGCATCATCGGGTATTGTATCTATCTCTTTCCAATCGGGAATACATACACCTTCTAAACTACCCGTTTCTCCTAATCCATATACCCTCCACCAATTCGCCCAATAAGTAGATGTCTTTGCCTTTTCCCTTGCTTTCTCTATTTCTTTTACAATAGCTTGGTCAAGTACTTCGTTGTCTTTATAGGTTAAGGTTATATAGTCTGCATCTTCTTGTCCTATTATCTCCTTGTCTACCCAAAACAAACTAGAAGGGTTATAATCTAACCAAATGTTTCCTGATGTTCTAACCGCTAATTGATTGTAAGCATCAAAGGGTACGTTGTTACACTCGTTAATGTATAAATCAGTTCTTCTTGCTCCACGTAGTTTATCACTTTGGTCTGTTGAAAAAAACTCTATATAACTACCGTTTGTGAATGTGTACTTTAGAACGCTTTTATTTAGTTGGTTATCATTATACCTACCTAAACCTTTTAAAAGCTGACAGAAGTCTTTAAAAGCACCTCTACGAAGATGTGGTATAGATTCAGATACTACGCTTATTTCTTTACCATCGTTTCTTATAGCATAGTCAATTAAAATAAGTAGAATACAAATAGTTTTTCCTGCAGATGTTCCGCCCTTAACTACTTTAATTCTTTTATTTAACTCTAATAACCTATCTAATGCTTTGGTTCTTGCAACCTGCATCTATAAGAATATTGGTAAATCTTCGTTGATGGTAATGTCTTTAGTTTCTCTTGGCTTACCAGCATAATAGTTGTAAAAAAGTTGAACATATTTAAAGTCCTTTTGTTCTAACCCTTTTTGTAATGCTTCAAACGCTAATGGTTCTAATGGTGTTAGCTTTTCTATTAATGCAACTTCATCAGCTTTAGGTTTTCTACCTGCATTTTTATTACCACCGTTAAACTTTCTTTTATCCATAATCAAAAAATATCATTATTGATTCTAGTATAACAATAACATTTTAAGGGTTTTGTTAAATCATTGTAATTTGGTACTGTGAGTACCGATAAAAAAATAAAAATAAACCAATTATATGAACCCAAATTTAGCGTAAAACCTTTCTCGTTTATTGTGCTTTTCAAGTAGCGTTCTATGCTCGTTTAGTATTTCATCTCTTTCAAACGACAATTCCCTTACAAGTTCTTTTAATTTAGCGTATTCCAAAACCAATGCAGTTGTATCTTCTTCTATATCCTCCGCTATATTGTTAACGTTGTTTATTTTGTTTTGTAATGCCCTGTAATCGTTCTTAATCATTCTATCGGTCGCTATCCAACTATTCATTTGTTTCACACCGTGCATAACAGAAGCGTGGTCATATCCCAATGACTTGCCTATTGCATCTAAACTTAATTTAGTGTTGCTTCTTACCAACTTGTAATACATAAATCTAGCTTTTATTGTTTCTTGTTTTCTTGTTCGTACTGATATTACTAAACCGTAATAATCTTCTACAAACTCTCTAATCATTTCTTTGTTCATCTTCTATGTCGTTTATTAATTCTCTTATTGTTTTATATCCCGCTTCTTCCATCGCCTCTTTGATTCCTGCGCAGGCTTCATAGTATTCCATTTTCTCATATCTTTCTAGCGCATCCTCTAACAGTTGCACATCACAACCCTTTACAATGTCGGCTCTTGCTAAACAGTAGAAACGATATATTTCTTCTTTAATCATTTAAAACATCCTTAATTGTGATTGATGTTCTTGTAAACGCTTCTTTGCTGCATCGTAGTAATCTTTGTCTAATTCATATCCTTCTAAATCAAATCCTAAATTATGACAAGCTATTGCTATTGAACCACTACCTAAATGTGTGTCAAGAATCTTGTTGCCATCCTTTGCAAAATTCATTAAGCAGTAATCGTATAAAGTTGGCGGCTTTTGAGTTGGATGGAATTTTTCGCTTTTATCTCTATATGCACTATATCTAAATATCTTATTAGCACCTTTAAAACTTGTCCAAGCATACTCGCAGTCGCTAAAACTTAATCCTTTTGGTATTTCTTTATCCCATATAATAAACTTTCCGCAAGGAGGCAAATCAAAATAATTACCTCCCCAAATTATTTGATTATTACTAACCCTAAATAACTCGTTAAAGTATTCTTTTGTAGGTATTTCATTATCCCAATCTTTGGGCTTCCACTTTCTGTTTTTAGCTTTTGATGCTTTTGAAGTGTTTCCTAAACCCATACTCATATTCGCTAAATCTATACCATAAGGAGGGTCAACAATAGCAAGGTCAAACTGATTATCGTCAAACCCTGCCATTGCCTCCATACAATCTTGGTTATAAAGATTAATCATTTATTTTTAAAAAATTATTATATAAATTATTAAGATTATCCTTGTTTGGGGTTAAGTGAGCATCAAGGTTCTCGTTCACATAAATTGCAAAACTTACTGTCATTCTATACGTTTCCATAGCATTTTTATTTAACTTCATAAGTTTATTAAGTATAACAACCATTGCAGTTTTTTTTAATTTATGTACGCTTTTATACCAAGTAACACTACTTTCCTCGTTATAATCTTTCTCCCAATTATCGTTTATATTTTGATATATTGAAAGTCTATCGCTGTGTCTCTTATTTAGTTTAGATAATCCTTCGTTAAACCTATATTTGTCAGTAAAAAAATCTTTGACCGCTGAATCTGAAAACATTTTGTTATTGTAAAGCGCAGCATCTTTGTCTCTTAAACTATTTGCGCATTTAAATACTTTTTCCCATAGCCATATATAAGTGTTCTTTTGGTTTGTAACATTAACACTTGGTTTTGTTGCGTGATACCTTATATAGTCAAAAGGCGAAAGCACTTTTTTTAATTTATTTAAACTTAAAAAAACTTCATCTTGTGTAATTCCGCTTTCTTTTGTTACAATTACGCAGTGTACTTCTTGTTCAGGCATTTCACTAACTGAACTAAATCTTTGATACCCATCTTCTAAGGAATATAGACCATTGTCTAATTCATACAATGCTAGTGCAGACATAAAACCATTTTTAATTATGTCGTTATTAAGGTTTTTTATATGCGCTTCTTCTTTCCATCTTTGATGTCTAGGCACTACAATTCTTGGCATTAAATCTTTAACTTTAAAAGTTTTTACTATTGTTCTCATAATATAATTGTTGTTTGTTTGCTTACTCTATTAGGTTTTCAGCATCCCCTATTTTTTTCAAAGATATAAACTTTTTTTTAACTACAAAATATTTTTATAATATTCCTCTCATTACATACTGGTCTAAGTCGTTTCCATCTTGAAAGAAGTATTTATAATTATCTACCGCTTGTATAAATTTCTGTTCGCCTTTTGCAATAAAGTCATCAGTAGTTTCAAATATTCCTATGTCAGTACTTGCTTTGTCTATTACTAGAAAGGTAAACTTCTTTTTATTAAATAAACGTAGGTATAAATAAGCCTGTAAATCGTAGCCATATTTATCTGCGCTGTATCTAAATGTAGATAGTTCTGCAGTTGTTTTATAGTCTATAATATTATCACCTTGTATAATATCCGCCTTACCTCTAAATGGTAATCCCTCTATCATTTCAATGGCAGGAACTTCGAACTCTGATTTGTTCAATAGTTTTAAAGCGTGTTCGTTTCTTAGAACTGCATCTGTTAATCTTTCGGCTGCGCTTCTTTCTTTGGTTAAAAACACCTCGCCATATTCTTCTTTGGCTTGTTTGTATTTAATAGTGTTCTTTGTTGAAACATCAACGAAATGCAGTTCATCAATCTTGTGCGGTTCAAGCACCATCCAATGCGCTAATTTTCCTGCTGCTAATGCTGGGCTATCTGAATTAGGGTCGCCATACTTAGTTACATTCCTGTATGTCTTTGGACTCTTTAAAATCATTTTAAGGCTTGAACTGCTCAAAGCGTGTTTGCCTAAGTGTCCATAATAAAAAGTATCATCATACATTTGTGCAATGATTTCTTCCTTACCCCAATGCTCTCCGTTTAATAGTGTTATCATAATCTTGTTATTTCTTGTTGTTGTTCGTTACGTTTGTTTAATTCTTGTTTGCATCTCCTGCGATACCCATCAAGTTGTGTAGGGTCATTTACTATCTTCCTTAATTCTTGGATAGTATAGGATTGATAAAATAGTTCTTCGTACATAATTTCTTTGTTTTTGTAAATATAAACAATTTATTAATAATAATCGTCTCTTTTTCTTGTTTTGTCATAAGATTCATTTTCATTCGTTTGTTCCTTGTGTTTTTCAAACTTTTTTTCTAGTGCTTCTATTTTATTTAAAGCAACCACAACAGCTTTTTGCGTTAACTCTAAATCGTATTTCATTTTAATTAAGGTTGTTTCTTTCATTTCTCTTTGGTGTTAAAGGTATATTTGGATGATAATAAAAGGAATTTCAATAGAAATGTATTTTTTTTTTGGTACAACGCTTGTTCCCCAAGCAACCATAAAACCGATTTGGTTACAAGTCATTATTCTACCCCATTTGTATTCTTTCATTTTTGTTTTTTATTGTTTTTCAAACCACAGTTTAATTACTGTGTGCGGATAGCCCATCGAATAAGAAATCTTTTCTATAATCTCCAAAAATTCCGAATATGATAAGTCGTTGCGGTCAACTTCTATGGTGTGTTTTGAATCGTAATGTTCTACGGTTATTTTCATTTCTTATAATCTATATAGTAGTCGCAATCTCCTTCAATAAATGGACTTTCCATAAAATAAGACTGTCCATATTTATTTGCTTCTGCTTTGTATCTGTAACAAGTTTCCTTGACCTTGCAAGTATATCCCTTGCACATTGTTATGTCTGCCATATTATTTCAATTTATATAAAAACACTATTAATATAAAGATGGTAATAAATATCAATATAGGCAATATAGCTTCTATAATATATTGGGTACTCATCACTTTAAGTTTTTCAGCTTTTCAATATACAAAGTAGCATCCATCAATTCCTCTTGCAGATGATTTAAAAATACATAGAACCCATCGGGATTATCGTGTAGGGTTGTATTATACTTTTGTATTCCTAACTGGGAACGCTTATTGTATTTGGCAATTACATTTTGTACAATAAGGTCGGGAAGATTTGTATTCGCTGTTGTAGTTGAAACCCATCTTTTTTCCTCCATCATTTCTTGGTATTTTTTCACACTGTCGCTCATAGTTGACTTTGAATTAATATTCGTTCTATTTCTTCTTCTAGTTGTTTTATTTTTTCTTCTGCTATTCTCGCACGTTCTACCGCCCTTATTTTATCTGAACGGTATTGGCTTAAAGATTGCTCGTAAAGTCTTTCCTCAACGATTAAATTATGCACATAGAAACCCACTTCCTGCCAAGCAAAATACATATCGTTTAACGGTTCGCTGTTTGGTTTTGCCTTTCTTGATTTTACTATATGCTCACCCACTAAATTAAAATTGCCATAGTATTCTGCTTCTCGTAAGTTGTTTAATTTCTTTGTCATAATATTTCAGCATCTTTGATTTCTAGCATTGCAACTTCTTTTTCTATCTTATTGGTATTTGAAAAATGTGTTGTTTTGTTGTGATATTGTATTTCCCAATTTGGTTTGACAATATACAAATTAAATCTAAACACTCCGTTTGGCGTTGAATTTATATACATAGGTATATCTAAATTATCATTGCACTTTTCAATTATAGCATCAAATTTTTTTCTTTCAATTAAAAGAGTATCATAATGCCTACTCCTGCACTTTAATTCTATACGGTGAAAAGTATCGGGGCTATAACAGTCCCATCTTGACATTTGTTTTTTAGACTTAACTAAATCGGGATAACAACAACCGTTAAGGTATTTAAATAAATCTTCTTCTTTCCATTTATTCATTCAAATACTCTTTATAAACTCTTTCTAATTTTTTATAAACCCCATTCAGAAAACAAGAACTGCAATTCGTCATTTCTCTGTTGTCTTTAAAAACCCTGTTGTAAATGTTTAAAAGGTGTTGTTGTGTGTTTGGAAGTACCGTTCTTTTATCTATTTCAAAAGTCATTTGTAAAAAATCAAATTCATCTTCTGTCAGGCACAAAGGTTTTTGATATGGAAAAATGTGATTTAAAACTTCTTTTCTTTCATCACATCCGCAGTCCTCCCCTGCAATAAATTTAACAGCTTTCTCAATTCCTGTTACTTTAGTAATCTTAGCGACTGTATCACCAATTCCCTTACTTGCTTTAGAGTGGTTTTTCTTCCATTCTTTGTACGCCTTTGAGCGTTTATCTCCTTTAAATTCTTCCATTTCTTGCATAATATTTATTTTAATAATTCGTAATCATTATTCTTATAATCTTCCCAATCTTCTTTAAATGTTTCTCTTAATTCTTCTTTAGCCAGTTTTAAAGTATTGTAAATTGATACCCAACTAATATTTGTTTCGTGAGCTATTTTTCTAATGCTTAAATCCGAATCCCTGTAAATAGTAAATAATTTCTTTTCATACCATCGCCAACCGTCAATGTGGTCATCAATAATCCGGCAAATATTATTATATGCTACTTGTTCATCCATTTCCGAATAGTCCTCAATTTCCTTTGGGTTTTCTTCATCGTCAATCGAAACCTTGTTAATTTTCTTTTTAGCGTTATAATACTGAAAATAAAGGCTGCGCAAAGTAAAATACATATATCCCCGAGAAACGATACCATTTTTAATAATCTTTTTTTCATCTGCATACTTATAAATTGTCAAGTAACATTCTTGTACAATATCCTCTGCGTAGTTATACTCGCCAAAGCTATTTACAATTTTTACCCACTCTATGTGTCTTTTGGCTACTATTCCGAGCCAGTCTGTTGGTTTTCCCATATAATTGTCAAACAAATTAAACCTATTGTGCATTGTAGGGTCGTTTCGCTTGTACTTTCAAAATGTTCCTTGCTGTATAAAAATCCAAACATTACTCCAAATATAGGGCTTATACTTATTTCAGCACCTTTATAATGACCTATAAATAAAAATATTAATGCTAAAACTAAAAGAAAATATATAATTATCATAACGAGAGCTGCTGTATTGGTTTGGTATTGTGGATTAAATCTCTACCTAAAAATTCAAATCCTACGTTATTTTTTGTCATTTTAAACATAATTGGGTCATCGTGGCTCGTTGGTCTGCCCCCTGTTTCATTCTCTTTAATCTTTAAAACGTGTATTCGACTATACATCCAGTCAAAAGGATGCGAAACATATCTATGAATACAATATACATCATCAGCCCTAGAACTCCATTTAGAACCCCCTTCAATATCTGACATCGCTAGGGGCTTTGTAAGCCCTTCAAATTCGTGTCCGCTATGGTGAACTTGCCTTAATGCAGAAGTAACGCCGTGTGCGTTTAAATACACCGCTAAATCGTTGTGCTTTGAGAATAAACGAAGCTCTGATGCAACTTGGTAGTCATAGTCGTGTGAGTTACCATTTAATTTGAGTACTTCCGCATCTTTGCTTAAACTATTATAAGGGTCTATTAATATTGCATCATAGTTCCAAGCGTCTTTTATTGCTTTTGCTTCGTTCAATAACTGTTTGTAAGTGTACAAATCTTCTACGTCTATGATTTTAAAGTGCATATCACACCACCCCACCGCTGAACTAATTTGACTATCGGTCGCTTGTTGGATAGTTATACCCATTTTAAACTCAATTATCTTTCTTAAAATACTTTGTGGCGTGTTTTCACTTGACCAAATCAAAAATTTTAAATTGTGTTTAATTGCCCACATCACAAACCAGTAAACCACCACGGTAGTTTTACCGACATTTGCGTGTCCTATAAAAATTGAAAAACCTTTTTTAAATCTTATGTGTTCATCAATTTCGGGAACTCCTATTTTTAAACCTTCTCTGACCCTTCCGTATTTAATATCCAAAATTCTTTCTTGTAATACCTTTGTTCTTGCTATCATTAACCTCTATATTTTAATTCGTCTTTTAAAGTGTGTTCTCTAAACTTTTCAACGTGATACCCTAGTATTGGATTAACCGCATAATTCCAAAAATCTACTGGCATTTCTTCACCTTCTTTTAAATATTTCATAAATGTATTAAAAATGTATTAAAAATGTATAAAAAAAAGGGGGGCTATTAACCCCCTAATTAATTAAAATTCTAATTCTGCAACTTCTCTATCGGGTTGCTGGTCTGCGTTGTTAACTGGCATATATAAAGCTAATTTCCAACCGTTAATACTATTGTAGTATTTTCCATTGTATTCGTTACCTCTTAGATTAATATGCGCCACAATAGGATTGCCTACTTGGAAGTTCTTAATTTGGTTTACTTTATCTCCCATAAAATCAACTGCAATATCCTGTGGGTAGGTTTCGTCAGTTGTTACAACTATTTGTTGCTTCTGCCATTCCTTCCCCGCTTTGCTTGTTCCAGTTTCTAGTTCTCCGATTAATTTTAATGTTCCTTTGATTTCCATAAATAGTGATTTTAATTGATTTATTATTATATTTAGTTGTGTAATATACTTTTTTTATTTTACAGTTTTGCGAGTTCATCAGCCACCTTTTTAGATAACATATACTTTGCTTTAATCGCATCTATATTCCCTCCGCCCAAAAGGTATTCAACTGCCCTTGAATATTCGGGTGTATTAAGATTTAGCCAAGGTTTGTTTGCCTTTGGTGGTTCGGTTGTGTT
>WLWH01002337.1_pt1 | contig 10804 bp, 14 predicted proteins | sample 6712741 | NCBI WGS metagenome assembly WLWH01 (sample SAMN12718694, study PRJNA515312) | sponge metagenome | isolation source: marine sponge | host: Mycale hentscheli | place: New Zealand: South Island, Marlborough, Capsize Point | collected 2003-05-01 | reverse complement strand
GGTTGTTTAGATTTAGCAGTTGGAGATTATGTTCAAATTTATTCAGAAACTTATGGAAAAACTTCTGGATATAACATTTCTAGTGGACAAAGTTCAGTTTGGTTTACTGGATTTAAATTAATATAGGATAAATTATGGCAGACGGAATTTTAAAAGTAGGAACAATAACAACGAGCTCTGGATCAGGGACCATTACTATTGGTCAATCTGGGGAGACTGTTACTATTCCTTCAGGTGCAACTATTAATATGTCTAGTGCAACACAAACAGGTGTTGGTGGAGCTAACACTCCAGCTTTTAAAGCATACTATAATGGTGCACAAACAATTAGTAACAATACAGCTACAAAAATTACACAATATGGAACAGAAGAATACGATACCGATAATGCTTTTGCATCAAGCAGATTTACTTGTCCAACTGACAAAGGTGGTAGGTATATTTTCTTTGCTAGTTTATCAAGTGATGTTAGTTCTGCTGACGCTTCAAATCAATTTACAATGTCAATAAAAAAAGGAAGTACAGAAATTGGAATGTCATCTTATTTAAGAAATCCTTATCCACAAATTCAAACATTTGCTGTTGATACTTTATCTGCTGGAGATTATGTGGAAGTTTTCTTTTATCAAAATAGTGGCAGTAGCATATCTTTAGATGGAAATGAAAGAGTATTTTTTAGTGGATTTAGATTAATAGAATAGGAAAATTATGACAGCAATTTTAAAAGTAGATACAATACAAGATACATCAGGTAATAACATTATCAACGAGAGTTCTGATACGATTACTATCGGTGCATCTGGTGATACTACAAATATTGTTGGGACATTACAGAACAATGGTGCTGCTGTTGGAATTACACAAGCTGATCAATGGAGATTAACTGCTAATATAGATGGAACAAATGCTGTTATAACAGCAAATTTATCTCAAGTAAGTGGAGCAGTTGTAGGTAGTGGTATGTCAGAAAGTTCTGGAATATTTACTTTTCCAGCAACAGGAGTATATTTAATTATAGCAAGATTAGAATTTAGTGCTATAAAAAATAGTGATAATGTTTTTCTTTCAACTAATCTCACAACAAACAATAGTTCTTACACTGAAATAGATAGACCAGGTTTTAGTAATAAAATGGGTAGTGATACTGGAGACGGTATAACTTCTACAGGTATTTCATTTGTTGATATTACAAATACATCAACTCATAAAGTTAGGTTTGAGACAGAAAGTATGACTTCAGGTACTATTTTTGCTGGTAGCTCAAGTGCAAACAAAACTACATTTTCATTTATTAGATTAGGAGATACATAAGATGTCTAAAGATTATTTACAATTAGCATTAGGAAAGTTTAATGTTGGAAAACATCAATGGTATGGTTGGACAGATTTAAACGCACCAATGAGTTATTCAAATATAAAATTAAATGATGACACAGCTACTATGCCATCAGAAGCAGAAGTTAATGCAAAGATACAAGAAATTAAAGATGCTGAACAAGCAGCAATAGATAAAAAAGCCTCTGGTAAACAGAAGCTAAAAGATTTAGGATTGGACGACGCAGAAATTAAAGCGTTGACGGGAGCATAATATGGCAATAACAAGATTAGGCGGAGCAAATGCAATAACAGGGACACTTCCTGCTGCAAACATTAACAACACTTCTATTGGAAGTGTAACAGCATTACCAGCTGGTGTAGGTGGTAAGGTTTTGCAATGTAAAAATACATTATCACAAACTGGTCAAAATATTACATCTACAAGCTATACAAATATAACAGAACTTACTGATTTAGCTATTACACCAAGTGCATTAAATAATTTAATTTTAGTTCAATTAAATTTGGCTTTATATCATAATGGTGGTGCTAGAGTAGGTTTAGATTTACAAATGAAAACAGGCTCTGGTTCTTATTCAAGTAAAATAATTGATACTGAAGTTGTTGCAGATACAAATACATCTGGTTTTAGTCACACATCTTATGCTTTAATGTATCCTCATACAATAGCTACAACTGATGAACATCAATTTAAATTAATGTATAAAACAAATAATTCTTCATATGCAGTAGGTATTAATGATAACGCATCTAGTAGTGTAACACTTTGGGAAATAGCAGGATAAATTATGACAGATATTATTAAAGCAATACAAAAAATAAATCCAAATGCAGAAGTATCAGTTAGTGATAATGATGTTAATCAAATAACTTGGCACAATGGAACAACACCTATCTCTAAAGCTGACATAGAAGCACAATTCACAGCGGTAGAATTTGATATGGCTATGGAAGATTTAAGAACTAAAAGAAATAAACTATTAGCTGATACTGATTATCTTGCTTTATCTGACAACACTCTTTCATCAGATATGACAACTTACAGACAATCTTTAAGAGATATAACTAATGGTTTAACTACAAAAGCTCAAGTAGACGCTGTCACATGGCCAACTAAACCAGGAGCGTAGACCATGCTCTTCGGATTTGCTTCATTTGCCGAAACAGCGATATCATCGATATCATCGGCTTCTAATGTTACGGTTGTAGCACAAAAAAATAGATTAACTGCAACCATAGGACCTTTTACTGTTGCAGGAACTTCTTCTGTAGCAGATCCAGATCCAACAAAATTAACATTAGGCACAGGAACTGTAGTTTTATCTACAACGTCCAATATTACAGGATTAAAAGTTCCTTTAGTTTTAGGCACAGGAGAGGTTACTGTTTCAGGTAATGCTAATATTGCGTCTGCTGGAAACGCGTTGACTATTAAAACAGGGTCTGTTACAATAACAGGTACAGCTAATGTAACGAACCTTAAAGTTCCATTAACGCTAGCAACAGGAAACGCAGGAGTAATTACTTGGAATGAAATTATACCAGGAGCAACAATGGTTTGGACACCAATAAAACCTTATTAATATGGCATCAACTTACTCAACAGATTTATCATTAGAACTAGTAGCAACCGGTGAAAAAGCTGGTCTTTGGGGAGCCATTACTAATACTAATTTACAAATACTACAAGCAGCGGCATCGGGTTATGTAGAAGTACCTATGACATCAGGTTCTGATGTTACATTGAGTCTGGCTGATGGATCGGCGACCGCGAATGGTAAAAATATATATTTAAAACTTACTGGTACAATGACTGCTAACATTAGTTTAATCATACCTGCCTCTACAACAGGTGGTACTGCAACTAGAGTTTATATTATAGAAGACGCAACCGATAGAACCACTGCAAATAAATACACATTAAGTATTAAAACAGCTGGATCTTCGAGTCCGGTTCCAGTGCCTGTAGGATCTACTTTAATAGTAAGATCAGATGGAACTAATACAGCGTTAGCTTTAAGACAAGAAGGTCATTTAGCAATTAATTCATCTTCTATTACAGCTTACACTGCTGTAAGTGGTGACGTATTATTAATAGATACACAAACTAATCCTGTTACAATTACACTGCCTACCTCACCTAGTGCTGGCGATGTGGTTACGATTATGGATTCTTCAGCTTCTGGAGGATTTGGGTCTAACAACGTAACAATAAACAGAAATAGTCAACCTATTAGAGGCGCTGCTTCTAATTTAACTTTAAGCACTAATAATCAATCGATTAAACTTTACTACACTAACGCAACCAAAGGTTGGCAATACGTATACAACCAAACTACATAGGAGTAACAGATGCTTACGAAAATTAAGTTTGCTCCTGGAATTGACAAACAAGATACTGCCGTTGGTGCAGAAGGTCGTTGGGTAGATTCAGATAACGTAAGATTTAGATATGGCCTACCAGAAAAAGTAGGAGGATGGCAATCTCTTTTAACAGATACTATGGTAGGAGTAGCCAGAAAACAACATGCTTTTGTTGATAAAGAAGGTAACCGTTATGTTGCAATTGGAACAGATAAGTTTTTACTTTTATATTTTGAAGGACAACTACACGACATTACTCCTGTAAAAGCTACAATCTCAAGTGTAGTAATGTCTGCTGCAGATGCAACTAAAGAAGTATCATTAACATTTTCGTCTAATCACAATTTACAATCAGGTGATATTATTTTATTAGATAGTGTCACTGTACCAAGCAGTATTGGTTTAACAGATGCTGCGTTTGAAGATAAGTTATTTCAAGTAACTAGAGTTACATCATCTCTAGTTGCAGTTATTACTGGAACACAAACCACAACAGGTGCTGCTGGTGGTGGATCATGTTCTGTTATTCCTTATGAACCAGTTGGCCCTGCTGCACAATCTTATGGTTATGGTTTTGGTATTGGTCAGTATGGAGGAACTGTTCAAGGTTCTGTTACAACAACTTTAAATGGAGCGTTACTCGCAGACACAAACGGTACTGGTGGATCGGGGACCGTTATTAATGTTACATCAAACACAGGTTTTCCGACTGCAGGAACTATAGCAGTTGATAATGAATTAATTACTTACACAGGAAAAGGTACAAATACTTTAACAGGTATTACTAGAGGAGCTTTTGGAACTGCAACCACTGGTACTTCAAATGGTCAAGCTCATTCAAATGGTGCAACCGTTACTGACGCTACTGAATGGGGAGGATGGGGTGATGCAGTCGATGCTGGAACAATTACACTAGAACCAGGACTGTGGTCTTTAAGTAATTTTGGTGATGTATTAGTTGCAACTATTTCAAATGGTAAAACTTTTACATGGAACTCTGACATTGCAGCAAGACTAACAACAAGAGCATCTACAGGTACTTCTGGATTTGCCACAACAAATAATCCAACAGCTACAAGAGTAACTTTAATTTCACCAACTACACGTCACTTAATTCATCTTGGAACTGAAACAACTATTGGAGATCCAAATACACAAGATGATATGTTTATAAGATTTTCTGAAGATGAAAACATAAATGCATACACACCAGAAGCAACTAACACAGCAGGCACACAAAGAATACAAGACGGTACAAAAATTGTAGGAGCTTTAGTTGCAAAAGAAAATATTCTAGTATGGACAGATAACGCATTGTACACAATGAAATTTGTTGGTGCACCATTTACATTTGGGTTCGAGCAAGTTGGTACTAACTGTGGATTGATTGGTAAAAATGCAGCGATTGAGATTGACGGTGTTGCATACTGGATGGGTAATAATGGTTTCTTCTCTTTTGATGGTACGGTAAATACTTTACCTTGTTCAGTAGAAGATTATGTTTACGATGATGTAGACACAACAAAAGGTCAACAAATTTGTGCAGGTATTAATAACCTATTTACAGAAGTAACTTGGTGGTATCCAACACAAGGATCTGATTTTAATAATAGATATGTAGTTTATAACTACGGTCAAAATAATGCACAATTACCTATGGGTAATTGGTACACAGGAACAAATACAAATTCAATTAGAACAACTTGGATTGATTCACTAGTATATCCTAAACCATACGCTACGGCATATAACAGTTCAGGCACAGGTTCTTTTCCTACAATTATAGGTGAATCAGGTTTAGGACAAAGTGTGTTGTTTGAACATGAAACAGGAAATGATCAAATTAATCCAGACGGAAGTACCACTACTTTAACCTCTTTTATAGAGTCCTTTAGCTTTTCTTTACAAAAAGATCAAAGTGAAGTATTTCTAGCCATGAGAAGATTTTTACCAAACTTTAAAACTTTAGTAGGCAATAACCAAGTGACAATATCAGTAAAAGACTTTCCCGCAGATAACTCTATTGCAAGTACATTAAGTCCTTTTACCATTACATCAACTACAACAAAAGTTGATACACGAGCACGAGGACGTTATGCAAGTATTAAAATAGAAAATACAGGGGTCGGTGAATCGTGGAGATTTGGAACATTTCAAGTTGATTTACAACCTGATGGAAGGAGAGGATAATGACAAAAGTAGTAGTAAGATTACCAGAGCCTAAAAAAGAATACAGCGAAGATAACCAAAGACAAATTAACAAAGCACTAACTAATATTATTGAACAATTAAACTCTACATACTTAACACAACAGAAAGAGGACCAGGAAAGATTTACCTGGTTAGGATTAGGTTAATGGCAAATATATATAAAAATTCAAAACTAGATTTAACAACCACTAGTGCAACGGTTTTGTATTCTACACCATCAAATTCAAGAGCAATTGTAAAATCAATTTTAGTTTGTGATGATAGTAATAATGGTAGTACAATTACTCTTACATTGACAGATGCCAATAGTAATGTTTTTGTGTTATTTGATGTAAAAACTATAGGGGGTCATGCAACAGAACAGTTGTTAAGTGAACCATTAATATTACAAGAAAGTGAAATATTAACAGCTACTGCTGCAGATGCTAATCGTCTGCATGTTGTAGCATCAATATTAGAAATTAACAGGGAGGACAGATAATGTTTGTAGAACAAGAAGAATCATTTGAAAAACAAATCATTAATGGCGTTGAGGTTAATGTGTATAAACCTAGAGTTGAGGTTACTGTGAAGCACATGAAAACTGGCCAAGAATACGGATCAGACGAGGAAGCAAAACAAGATATAGATGACCCTAATACAGACACTAAAGAAGAAGACATATCTAGAAGTGTTCATATTAAGGTACAAAGCATACCATTAGGTGGCAAAACTAATATATTTTAAGGACGTTGACGAATGAATAAAAACCTTGTAAATTGTGATACAATCGCCTTTTTACAAGCTTTGCGAACTTGCCGTCATCATATAATATAAAGAGAAACTATGGGATTTTTAAAAAAAATATTCAAACCAGTATCGAAGGTATTAGATAAGATAGTACCTAATGAAATAAAACCTTTCTTACCATACGCAGCAGCTTTTGCGCCTATGTTTGCACCTGGTATTATGGGAGCCTTTGGTGGTTCAGCATTATCTAGAGCTGCAATAGGAGGTGGTTTAAACATTGTTGGACAACTTTCACAAGAAGGTAATGAAGGTGATATTAATTTATTATCAGCGGGACTCGGAGCGTTGACAGGTGCTATGACAGGACCTGGTGCAGCAGATAAATTTAGTAGTATGACTACTAAAGGAGCAATGGATCCTGCTCTTGGTTCTTCTGTACAAGGAGATATTTTAGCAAATAGATCTTTTTTAACAAAAGCAACTGATGCAGGACTAGAGGGTTTAGCAAAAGGTTCTGAAATGTTTGCAGCAGGTATGGACAAACCATTTAGTATGGCAGGTTTAAAAGCAGCAACACTACCAGCAGCAACAGCAACTGGTGACTTAATGTTTGCACAAGCTAAAAGAGATCAAGATGAATATGATCGAATGATGGAAGAAGATGCAGCATCAGATGCAGCATCAGATGCACAAAGAGCATTTGCAATTAGAAGAGCTATGGAAGCAACTGGTGCAACAGAGGAAGAAATAGAAGATGCAATCTACGCAGCAGGATACAAAACTGGTGGTAGAGTAGGATTTGATATTGGTGGTGAAGTAAGTGAAGGAAAACAACTATTATTAAATAAAAAATATGTTGAATTATTAAAAGAATACTCTGAAGCAGGATTATCTGATGCAGATTCTAGAGCATTAAAAGAAGCTAATGAATTTATTAGAGATTTAGATTTTGCAAAAGGCGGTAGAGTAGGTTTAAGATTTGGTGGTATTGGTAATGCTGTTGAGAATATAGAAGATGCAGAAATGAAAGAGGCTGCAAAATTTGCTATGCAAGATATGGATATACCAATGATGGATTTAGTTGAAGAGTTTGAAATACAATTTAAAAGAAAACCTAATAGTTTAGAAGAATTAAAACAATTTTACAAAGACCGATATGAATACAAAGGTCCAGGTGATGTGAAGATGCAAGAAGAGATTAAAGAAAAAGTAGTTATGGAAGCTAAAGATGGTGGCCTAATGAATCTTGGTGGTAAAGAAATGGATTTAAGAAAAGGCGGCTTTGTGCCAATTGGTAAAAAAGAAAGAGCAGACGACGTACCTGCAAGACTTTCTAAAAATGAATTTGTAATGACTGCCGATGCTGTGAGAGCAGCAGGTGGTGGTAGTGTTAATGAAGGTGCAAAGAGAATGTATAAAGTAATGAATGATCTGGAGGCAAGAGCATAATGGCTGAAGAAACAGTAACAATAACAAAACCAGCACCAATATTAGAAGGTTCGCTTACAGCCTTTTTAAGTCAAATAGATAAATTAGGTGGTGGTGCACTTGACCCTAGATTAGATCCTAGTAAATTTACAACAGTTACAGATCCTGATACAGGAAAACAAACACAGATATACAGAGGTATTGATACATCTGTATATGATCCAAAAGTAGCTGCACAATCACAATTACAAATAGATGCAGCAAAAGCTGCAGCAGGTTTAGGAGCATTAACTGGTCCAGATGCATACAAACCTTTTATGTCTCCGTATCAACAAGAAGTTATTGATGCGACTTTATCAGAATTTGACAGAAACCAAGCAATTCAAAATACAGCAATGAGAGATCAAGCTATTGCAGCAGGTGCATATGGTGGTGGTCGTGAAGGTGTTATGGCAGCAGAATCTGCAAAAGGTGCTGCAATGAACAGAGCACAACTACAAGCACAATTATTAAACCAAGGATTCCAACAAGCACAAGCTGCAGCGGCAGCAGATTTACAAGCACAACAAGGTTTGGGTCAGTATCAATCTGCACTAGGTCAACAACAGCAAGCTGTAGAACAAGCAAGATTAGATGCAGCACAAATCGCGGCAAGAGAAGCAGAGTTCCAACCATTCACACAATTAGGTTTACAGGGTCAACAACTTGCACAAATTCAACCAGGCGCGTTCCCTACACAAACTGTAGGTTATGCACCACCAGCAGCTCCGGCTAGTCCTATGTCACAATTCCTAGGAGGTGCCGCAGGTATCGCAGGTATTGGTGGAAAACTAGGATTATTCGGCTAATGAGTAAAATTTTAAGAAGACCAATGTTTAGAGGTGGCCCGGTAGATAGCCGTGGAACGGGGATTACATCTGGTTTAACAGACAAACCTAAAAGAGGTTTGGTAGATGAACCAGGTGGTTATGCTGGTGAGGTTCGTACTGGTGGTGATATTTTACAAAATGTAAATAGAAATTTTGATCTTTTTTATCAAGATCCTAATATGGATCAGTTAAGAGCGTTTCAATCATTAGGAATGGGTAATCCATTTAGAGATAAATTTGATCTTATAGGCAGATTAACAAGACCTGCAGAAAATAGTATTTTTGATAAGGTAAAAGAAGCTGCTCCTATTGTTCAAGAACAAAAACAATTTGAAGAAGACACTGATAAAAATCAAGAAATATTAGAAAATAAAGAATTCTTTTCAGGAAATATTGATGATGTTACATCACAAATTAAAACAACAGATGATAAGAATGACACAACAGGTAACAACACATCTAGCACAGTAATAGATGAAAAAGATGTAATTAGACAACAAGCAGAATTGTTTAAAGAATTATTGGGTGAAGACAAAGACAAAAGAATTAAAGATGCAAGAATAAGTGATGCATCAGATTACTTGTTAAAATTCTTTGAAGGTTCACAAAAAGAAGGTGCAACTGTAGGATCTGCAGCAGCTGATGTAGCAGGATTTGCAACATCAAGAGATAGCAGAACAGAAAAAGCTAAAGCTGCAAACGAAAAAATAGATCAAACAGCGACAGTTTTAGCAATCAATGATTACATTGCAGGTAAAAGATCTAAAGAAGAAATACAAGAATACTTTGCTAAAATAGGCGCTAAAGCTAGATTAGATGCTAAAAGCGCTGCAGAATATATACAAGCATCAGATGAAATATCTTTTGCTAAAAAAGTAAAAGAAGGATTTCAATCTTATGCAGGAGCCAGAGGAGCAAGTGTTCCTAGTTTTAAAGAAACTACATCAGTAGAAATGAAAGAAAACTTTAAATTTAGTCCAGAAGATATTGGAGTAGTTTTTATAGAAACAGATACAAATAAAGCATACACTTACGATCAACAAGGTAACCCTATTCCAGTTTACAGTATGTAAAGGAGGTTAATTTGCCAATAATTGAATCAACAACTGTAGAAGAAAAGAACGAACCAAATTGGGCGCTGTCTATGGCAGCAGCTGTGCCTTCTGGTGTATTAAAAATATTTGAAGGAACTGCAACGTTCGGTGCAGCATTATTAGATTTAGGAGTAGATAAAGATAGAGTAGAAGCAGTTGAAGCATACTTTGATAAAATAAATCCATTTGATGAATTAGCAGCTTCAACAGGTATTGGTAAAATTACAGAACTTATAGTTAACATTGGTGTACCTGGTGGTCTTGCATTTAAAGCTGCAAGTGGTTTAGGTAAAGCAACCATCGCTGCAAAACAAGCAGGTAGAGCCATAACGACAGGTGAAAAAACTAGAAGATTTGCACAAGGATCAATAGCTGCAGGTTTAGCTGAAGGTGTTACAGTTGGTGACGTACAAGATGCTGGGACCTTTGGTGATTTTATGGGTGGTCCAACAGAAATAAATAGAGATAGTGACAGCGCTGCCAACGAACTTATGAACAGACTTAAGTTTGGTATAGAAGGTGCTGCATTCACCGGTGCGTTTGGCGCGGCTGGTAAATTAATTGGTAAGATGAGAGAGGTGCGTGGATCGAATAAAGTGAAGCGTGGCTTTGATAAGAGTGTGGATAAATTAGATAGTTGGTTCAGATCTAATGGTTTGTTAACTCAAGAAGGTTTTGATGCAAAGAATGTAATGGCAGGTAGGGTAGCTAGAGATACTAACGTTGGTGATGTAGCTATGAGACAGATAGATAAACTTACTGATAAGCTAG
>WLWH01002336.1_pt1 | contig 10808 bp, 23 predicted proteins | sample 6712741 | NCBI WGS metagenome assembly WLWH01 (sample SAMN12718694, study PRJNA515312) | sponge metagenome | isolation source: marine sponge | host: Mycale hentscheli | place: New Zealand: South Island, Marlborough, Capsize Point | collected 2003-05-01 | reverse complement strand
CTCAAACAGTAACTGTTAGAGGAACTAAGGCTATGAGAGCTGATAAAAAACCTGTTAAGGCTAAGTGGTACTAATCCATGTGGTTATCGGCAATTAAATTAGCCGTTTCTGCTGGAAGTAAAATTTACGCTAACAAGCAGAGGGCAAAAGTCGCTATGTCAGACGCACAGCTATTGCATGCGGAACGACAAGCTCGAGGTGAGGAAGCTTACCAAGGTAAACTTCTAGAAGCTCGTCAAAACGATTACAAGGACGAATTCGTTTTGGTGATTTTGTCGGCCCCAATAATTGTCCTTGCATGGGGAGTCTTCAGTGACAATCCAGTTGCTATGGAGAAAGTAAAAATTTTCTTTGAGCATTTCGCGGCACTGCCGACATGGTTCAGTACCCTTTGGATCCTTGTCGTCGGAAGTATTTTTGGTATAAAGGGAACTCAAATTTTTAAAAACGGAGGAAAAAAATGAGGCAAAACGGACAAAGATCAGGAGTAAGATTTCCATATGGAAGTTCTGGTATGAAAAAAGGTGGATCTGTTAAAAAGAAAAAACAGGGATACAAAGATAGAAAAGATGAATCTATCGCTATGAGAATAAGAAAGAAAAGAACTAAAAAACAACTTAAAGATTCAAGAGATGAGTCTTATGGAAGATTTGGTTCTGCAGCTAAAAAATCTGGAAAGATCAATAGGTAATTTATGAACTCAAGAAGAATGAATAGACTTGAAGAACTTGGCAGAGTAGACGCTGAAAAAGCTGACACTAGAAAAGGTGCAAGAAATCTTGCAGCTGAAAAAAGAAGAATTGTTAGTGAATTAAAAAACGGCGGTAAAGTTTTAAAAAAAGTACCTGCTAAAGCTAAAGGTCTTAAAAAACTTCCTAAAAAAGTTAGAAACAAAATGGGCTTTCATAAATCTGGTGGAAGAGTTGGTATGGGCAAAGCCTTAAGAGGCGGTGGACGTGTCAGATAAAAAGTTCATACAGAAAGCAATTAAGAAACCAGGAGCTTTACGTAAATCTTTAGGAGTAAAGAAAGGCGAAAAAATTCCTGCTTCTAAATTAAAAGCTGCTGCAAAGAAAAAAGGTAAGATGGGCCAACGTGCTCGACTTGCTATCACATTAGGTAAATTAAGAAAAAAATAATGACAAAGCTAAAAGAACTATACCACAAACTTGTAGATAAAATCTTTGGAAAAAGATGCAAGTGCATTAACAGAAAAAGAGAGACAAAAACAATCTTTGAATGCATTGATTGTGGAAAGGTTCTAAATGGCTAGACGTGGACTTTACGCAAATATTCACGCAAAAAGAAAGCGTGGTGGTAAAATGAGAAAAAAAGGTGCAAAGGGTGCTCCCACTGCAGCTAACTTTAAAAGAGCTGCACAAACAGCGAGAAAAAAATAATGACTAAGCTTTGTCCTAGAGGTAAGTCGGCAGCAAAAAGAAAATTTAAAGTATATCCGTCCGCATACGCGAACGCCTATGCTAGTAAAATTTGTGCTGGTAAAATTAAAGACCCTTCTGGTGTAAAGAGAAAAGATTTCAAAGGACCTAAACCTGCTGGAAAAAAAGACGGTGGTAGAATAAATTTTAGAGGTGGTGGGATCTGTAAAAAAGGAATGAACAAAAAAATTCTTAGAGCATAAAATGGCTGGTTTAGATAAATGGTTCAAACAAAAATGGGTAGACATTGGAAGTAAAAAGAAAGATGGTTCTTTTTCAAAGTGTGGTCGTTCAAAACAAAAAGCAGATGCAAAGCGTAAGTATCCAAAATGTGTCCCACTAGCTAAAGCAAGAAGTATGTCAGAAGGTCAAAGACGTTCAGCTGTAAAAAGAAAAAGATCAGCAGGTAATACAGGACCTAAACCAACTAATGTTTCAACATTTAACAAAGGTGGTGCTGTTGGTAATTCAATGATAAGACAAGCACAAAAGAATTATGATGGAACTTATATTTATGGAGATTTAGGTGGAGTTAAAGTTGGTAATCCAAGTTATAAAAAATATTACAAAGGTATGATCTAATGAGAAAAGCAGATAACATGCCAGCAAGAAATAAAAAAAACTTTAGACCTACAAAGTCTGGAGCAGGTATGACACGAGCCGGTGTCGCTGCCTATAGAAGAAAAAATCCCGGTTCTAAATTAAAAACAGCAGTGACTGGAAAAGTTAAAAAAGGTTCTGCTGCAGCAAAGAGAAGAAAATCATACTGCGCAAGAAGTGCAGGACAAATGAAACAATTTCCTAAAGCTGCGGCCAATCCAAATTCAAGACTTCGACAGGCACGTAGAAGGTGGAAATGTTAATTAAATCAGTTTTACTAGACGCTTTAGAAGCAAGATATGAATCACAAATAGCAGAAGCAGATGCTATTATTAAAATATATTTAGAAAATTCTGTTGGTATAGGTGAACATCCACAACATTTAGAAGAAATAGATAAACTATTTGATAAGATCGCTACAGCACAAGAACGATTAGAAGTGTTAGAAGATTTTAGAGAACAACAACAAGGAGAAGAGTAATGGACGACATGCAATTAATAGTAAAGATACAAAGATCTTTACAAGACAGACTACAACAAATCGGAGATGCAATCCTAGCTGGAGGGGTTGACAATATGGAGAAATATAAGTATCTAGTAGGACAGGCACATGCCATACAATTAACATTACAGGATATCTCTAACCTGCTAAAACCAAAGGAGCAAAAAGATGAGCAAGGAAACGTTATCGACATCGGAAAAGGAAGTACCAAAAATTAAACTTGGACTTCAAGAAAAATACGAAGAAGAAAAAAAAGATTTACCCCCTGAACCAGAACCTTTAAATCCTGATAACATAGGACAAGATACTGTTGACGAATTACCAGAACCCTCTGGTTATAGAATTTTAGTTTTACCTTTTACACCAAAAAATAAAACAAAAGGTGGAATATTATTTTCCCAAGAAACTTTAGATAAAGCAAGAATAGCTACAACTTGTGGTTATGTTTTAAAGATGGGAGATTTAGCATACAAGGACAAAGATAAATTTGGTGAGCCTTGGTGTAAAAAAGGAGATTGGGTGATCTTTGCAAGATACGCAGGATCAAGACTACCAATAGAAGGTGGTGAGGTGAGAATACTTAATGATGATGAAGTTTTAGGAACAGTAAAAAATCCTGAATCACTTCTTCATTTAATTTAACATAGGAAGGAACTATGCCAGAAGATAAAAAAAATGAAGATCTAATTGATGTAGGCGAAACAGTTGGTGCTGAAATTGATTTAGATGATAAAGGCGAAGCGGTCAAACAAGAGGAAGTAAAAGAAGAGATCGAAGTTGAACAAGTTAAGGAACCTACTAAAGAAGTAGACAAATCTTTTGAAAACGAAAGAGAAACTAAACTTGATAAAAAAGAAGAAAAAGATGAGTTAAAAGAATATAGTGAAGGCGTTCAAAAACGTATTGCTAAATTAACTCGTAAAATGAGAGAAGCAGAAAGACAACGAGAAGAAGCTGTTCAATATGCTCAATCAATTACTCAACAAAAAAATCAAGCAGAACAAAGATTATCTAAATTAGATAAATCTTATGTTAGTGAATTTGAAAGTAGAGTTACGACTAGTTTAGCAGCAGCTAAACTTGCTCTTAAAAATGCAATTGAATCAAAAGATGTTGAAGCACAAATAGCAGCACAAGAACAGTTAGCTAATCTATCTGTAGAGTCTGCTAGAATTAATGCTTTAAAAGCTCAAGAAGTAACAACACCTCAAGAAAAACAAGTGAATGTTACTCCTCAACAAACTAACATTCCAAACAATCTACCTTCAGATCCTAAAGCTGAAGAATGGGCGGCTAAGAATAGTTGGTTTGGTAATGATACTGCTATGACTTATACGGCTTTTGATATACATAAAAAGCTTGTAGAAGAAGAAGGCTATGATCCTAAATCTGACGAATATTATACAGAAGTTGACTCAAGAATAAGGGTTGAATTTCCGCATAAGTTTGATAAGGTAGAGGACAATACTACAAAAAGAGCAAAACCTGCTCAAAATGTAGCTTCAGCTAATCGTCCAGCCGCAACAGGACGCAAAAAAACTGTGAGACTCACACCGTCACAGGTAGCAATTGCTAAAAGAATAGGAGTGCCACTCGAAGAGTATGCGAAACAATTAAATATCACGGAAGGAGCATAAGCATATGGAAAATGAAACAATTAAAACTTCTCGTGCGAGTCAAACAAGAGACAAGGTTAAAAAACCTACAACTTGGACTCCACCCTCATCACTCGATGCACCACCTGCACCCGAAGGGTACAGACACAGATGGATTAGAGTTGAAGTCCTAGGTTTTGACGATACAAAAAATGTATCAGGAAAACTTAGAGAAGGATGGGAGTTAGTGAGAGCTGACGAATATCCTGAACAAGACTTTCCATCTTTAACAACAGGAAAATATTCTGGTGTTATCGGAGTAGGAGGCCTTGTGCTGGCAAGGATACCCGAAGAAATCGCGCAACAACGTGAAGCTTATTATCAAGATCAAACTAAGCAACGTGATGAAGCAGTGAATAACGATGTTCTTAAGGAACAGCACCCAAGTATGCCAATCAATAATGAAAGGCAGACTCGTGTAACTTTTGGTGGTTCAAAGAAATAATCTTTTAGTAATTTCTTACCAACAAAATATATGTTAACCGTACTGGAGGCCCTAACGGGCAGGTACACTTAAGAAAAGGAAATAAACTATGGCTAACGATAATACAGCTGGATACGGATGTAGAGCAGTAATGACTGTGGGTTCAACACCTGCAACTTCTGGTCAATCCGAATACAAGCTATATGATTACGCAGGCGCAGCTTTTAATACAATTTTCAAAGGCGATCCGGTTTCTCTAAATGCAGGGACTCAGGCAGCTGAAAAAGGTTATATTCAAGATGCTACCTACGATTCAACAGATGACGATAATCCTGGTGGAATTGGCTGGACAACAGCTTCTTCTCCTCTATTAGTAGGTGTCTTTAATGGCGCTTTCTATATAGATTCAGGAACATCAAAACCGACGTTTGCAAATTCAGTAACAACTGGAACAAACTTTGCGGTAGACTACAACACAGGTTCAAGTGATGGAACTGCTTTTGTATTGGACAATCCTAACCAGGAATTCAATATAAGAGTTGGTGGATCAGCTTGGCAACAAAATGATGTTGGGTTAAACTATAACACAGGTGATAATGGCGCGACAGGAATTAGCGGTATGTCTGATGAAAGATTAAGAATCTCATCAGTTGCTTCAACTTCTATGTTTACTCTTGTAAGAGGTGCTAATATCCCGGGTCAAAACGATTATGCAAGCGACGGCAGTGATGTTGTTGTTATGATCGCTAAAGGCTCACACTTGTACAACTAATAGCGAATAAGGAGATAAATAACTATGGCTATATCAAGAGCACAACTCGTAAAAGAGTTAGAACCTGGTTTGAATGCTTTATTCGGACTAGAGTACAGACAATATGCGGACGAAGCTGCGGAAATTTTCGATACAGAATCATCTGACAGAGCTTTCGAAGAGGAAGTAATGTTAAGTGGTTTCGGAAATGCTTCTGTTAAACCTGAAGGTCAAGGTGTATCATACGACGATGCGCAAGAAACTTTCACAGCTCGTTACACAAACGAAACAATTGCTTTAGCATTTGCGATCACTGAAGAAGCGATCGAAGATAACTTGTATGACAGACTTGCGTCTAGATATACAAAAGCTTTAGCAAGATCAATGGCAAGCACTAAGCAAATTAAAGGCGCTGCAGTATTGAACAATGGATTTGACAATACATACGCAGGCGGCGATGGAGTTGCTTTATTAAGTGATGCTCACCCTACTCTTTCTGGAAATTTCAGAAATGAGCTAGCGACAGCAGCTGACTTAAACGAAACTTCATTAGAGCAGTCTTTAATTGACATTTCTGCTTTCACTGATGAAAGAGGCCTAAAAATTGCGGCTAGAGGAATGAAAATGATTATTCCACCACAACTGCAATTTACTGCTGACAGACTTATGAAGTCTGAAGGTAGAGTAGGAACAGCTGATAATGATATCAATGCTATCAAGAACATGGGAATGGTTCCAGAAGGTTATACTGTAAACCATTACTTAACTGATCCTGATGCATTCTTTATCAAAACAGATGTGCCTAATGGTCTAAAACATTTCAACAGATCACCTATCAAAACTACTATGGAAGGTGACTTTGATACTGGCAACGTTAGATACAAAGCTAGAGAGAGATACGTATTTGGTTTCTCTGACCCTAGAGGTATCTTTGGTTCACCAGGGACTGCATAATAATTAATTAATTAGGGGCCGCCTTAAAACGGCCCCTTTTTTACATATAAAGGTGTGTAAATGAAAAAAACTCTCATCAATATCTGGGCTTATAGTCATCATGCAAAATTTCAAATAGAGCATGAAGAAGATACAGCTATAAGTGTTGAAAATGCTATACTTGACAAACTGGGAGAGAATAGTATAAAATGGGAGTATCTCGGAAATAATTACTCAGACGAGATAAATCGAATAACTTATGAGGAGGTTATTGATGATACAAGACCTGTACAAACAAAAAAGGTCCTTGGAGTTGAAGTGGGAACAGGAGCATATTGACAATGGTAAATATACTCTTGAAATGGTCAGAATTGATGACAAAGTTAAAAAAGTCATTACTGATATTAAGCTGGAAGAAGCAGCTATTGCTCACAGACAGAATACTGTCGAAGACGCAGCTCCACAAGTTTCTGTAGCTACTTAATAAAAAAGCTACATCGTTGGAAAACACTCTCCGCACTACAAGCTCTCTTGCACTCTACTAAAAACTATTGTATATTTATCACACTATACTTAACAAAGAATATCGACGCGTATAGTCGACAAGCCTAGAGACGGTATTCTTTTATACTAGGAGGAATATATCATGGCACAAACAAAAACATCTTTCCAAGGAAAGATAAGAAGTTATGGTGGAACTAATAAAGGCGACGCATCACCGGGAGTAGCAGTACTTTCAGTAATGTTTTCTTTTAACCCAGTTACCGCTGCAAATACAGATGGAACAACTAACGTAAAAATAGGAACTTCTGCAACTACAGGTGAAGATTTTATTTTACCTAAAGGTGCAATTCCAATTTCTATAACTACAAGAGCTGTTGCAACAGGTGGAACAAACCCAACTGTTGATATTGGTTGTTTAGCACACTCAGATGGTGCTGGTGGAACTACAGCTGCAGATCCAGATGGATTGTTTAATGAGTTAGATGCGGATGCAAATAACACACAAACTATTGCTGCAGGCGCTTTAGTAACTACTGCTGGATTAACAGCGAATGCGACTGTTACTGGTAATGTAGGCTCTTCAGCTGCAACTGGTGGAACTTACACTGGTGTTTTAACATACTACTGTGTTGATGACGGTAAGGAAACTTATCCACAATTAACTTAATATAATTTTTATGTGGTCCTACGGGACCACATAATTTAAAAGGAGAATATATATGTCAGGCGGCGGATCTTTTTCAAGCGATCAAACAACCATAAATATGGCTACAGTTGGAGCTGATACTCTTGCTCATACAGGAAGAATAAGAATTACTTCTATTCAAGGTGAAGGTATTGCTGGATCAACAATTAAATTTTTTGATTCTGCAGATGCAGCAGCACCAGGAGCAGCAAAAGCTACTTATAATTATAATACAGAGGGACTAGAAGTTTATGTTCCAGGTTCTGGTATTTTATTTAAAAATGGACTTGTTTATAACTTAGCAGGAGCAGGCGGAAGCGTTACTATAACGATTACGGGTGCATAGAAATTTACATGGCGACTATTACTTATACAGTTACGGTTGCAACTGGTACTAACCAATATAGTGCAAATCAAAACAAGTATTATATTAATGGTACGGTTAGCCCAACTATTCAGTTACAAGAAGGTAACACTTATATCTTTGACACTTCTGATAGTACAAATCTTACTCACGGTTTTGCATTTTCTACAAATCCAAATAACTCACCAGCGGCAGCTTACACAACTGGTGTAACTACTACAGGAGTATCGGGAAATGCAGGATCAAACACTACTATTATAGTAGGAAACACAACTACAACTGCGGATCAAACAGTACCCCCTTTATTTTATTACTGCACAGCTCATGCTGGTATGGGTGGTTCTGCACCTACTATTACTCAATCTTCTGGAATAACAAATAGATTTAATCCAGCAATTGATGACATTATTGAAGAAGCTTTTGAAAGAACTAATATAAGAGGTACAAGAACTGGATATCAATTAAGATCTGCAAGAAGATCATTAAATATAATGTTTCAAGAGTGGGAAAATAGAGGTGTACATTTATGGAAAGTAAAACTAGCTAAAGTACCTTTAATTTTAGGTCAAGCAGAATATAGTTTTGCAACAGATTCTATAAATTTTCCAAGTGATATTAGTGATACTTTAGAAGCTTTTTACAGAAATAATTCTACTACAACTGCACCACAAGATATTGCATTAACACAAATAAGTAGATCACAATATAATGCAACACCAAATAAATTAACTCAAGGAACTCCTTCACAATATTATGTAGAAAGAAAAATTAATCCTAGCATATTTTTATATGCTACACCAAATTCTAGTGTATCAAGCACAACTACACCAAGTAGTTTTCAATTTTGTTTTTATTATTTATCTAAAATAGAAAACCCAGGAGCATACACAAATGTTTCTGATGTAGTAAACAGATTTTATCCATGTATGATGTCAGGTCTTGCATATTATTTAAGTATGAAATTTTCTCCTGAAAGAACTTTAGATCTTGAGAGAATTTATGAAAGTGAAATGTTAAGAGCCTTAGATGCAGACAATCAAGGTACATCTACATTTATTTCTCCACAAACATTTTATGGTGACGGAGTAATGTCATAATGGGAGTTTTTGCAAGAGGTAAACAAGCATTAGCAATTTCTGATAGATCAGGAATGAGATTTCCATATACAGAAATGGTTAGAGAGTGGAATGGATCTTTAGTTCATTACTCAGAGTATGAATCAAAGCAACCACAACTTGAACCTAAACCAGTTGGTAATGATCCACAAGCTTTACAAAATCCAAGAGTAGAAGAAGAAGCTACATCACAATTAATTTTATTAAATAATAATCCTTTTGAAGTTGTAAATTATAGTGGCACAACTTATGTAAATGTTTATTCAGTAGATCATCAAAGAGCAGCAGGAAGTAAAGTTAGATTAAGAGGACCCGCACAAGTAACAAGTGTTGGATCAGGCGGTGCAGATAAATTAAATTTACAATCATTTGCACCTATTAATGATATAGTAGGAGTTACAGATATAGATTCTGCAACTGGTTTTACAATTTCACTAGGTAAAATAGATTCATCTGGAAATGTTACTGGAGCTACAACTTCAGATTCTTTAACTAATCCAATTAGTTATTTTTATTTTGCTAGTGCAGATACAGCTACTACAAGTGGTGTAAAAGGCGGAGGACAAAATTGTTCAGCAGGACCTGTAACATTGGAAGGAATATAATATGGCTTATACTTTAGCAAACTTAAGAACAGATATTAGAGGATACACAGAAGTATCGGATACAGTTTTAACTGATTCTGTTTTAGAAACTATTATTAAAAATACAGAAAATCAAATTTTAAGAGCTGTTCCTACAGATCAAAATGCTCACTATGCAACATCTACTTTAATTGTTGGAAACAGATATGTAACTATTCCACAAGATTTAAGATCTATTAATTATGTTCAACTTAAAGATACAGCAGGCAATCAATTTTTTTTAGAACAAAGAGATCCTAGTTTTATGGCAGAATATTATTCTACACCTGACACTTCAGCTGTAGATATTCCAAAATATTATGGTAATTGGGATGAAGAATTTTGGGTGGTAGCTCCTACTCCTAATCAAACATACGCTATCACATTAGCTTATAACAAAGAGGCTCCGAGTATTACATTAACAACTCCTGTAAATTATTCTACATTAGGAACTTATTTATCTAACAAATATCAAGACTTGCTTTTATATGGATGTTTGGTAAATACATATGGATACTTGAAAGGTCCTCAAGATATGATACAATACTACCAAGGGCAATACGAAAACGCTCTTACAACGTATGGAACTGAACAAATTGGTTACAGACGCAGAGACGAATATGAAGATGGCATGATTCGTCAACAATTAAAATCTAAATCGCCATCAAGTTACGGAACAAATTAATTAAGGAGAAAAAAATATGGCAAATGTAGTACCTTATGCTTTTAAACAAGGGATCCTAAAAGGACAGCATGATCTATCTGCTAACAATGCGTATTATCTAGCTCTGTTTACTAGTGCTGCACCTTTCGCAGTAACTGATTCTGTTTATACTTCTGCTGCTGCTAACCAAGTTGGTACAAGTGGAACAGCTTATACAACAGATGGAAAAACTACAGGTCAAGGAGTAGTGGCACAGACTGGAGATTACACAACAGTAGATTTTACAACTGATCCTACATGGACAAGTTCTACAATCACAGCAAGAACAGGTGTATTATATAAATACATAGCACCTGGTGGAACAACAGCTAACCAATATCTAGTAGCAATTTTAGATTTTGGTGGTGATATTACTTCTACGTCTGGTGATTTTAAAGTTACTTTCCCAAGTGCAACAGCAGGAAGTCCTTCAGGATCTGGCGCTTTATTAAGTATAACTGGAAACCCATAGGAATATTTAATGGCTTTAGTATTAAATGACAGAGTAAA
>WLWH01002333.1_pt1 | contig 10813 bp, 18 predicted proteins | sample 6712741 | NCBI WGS metagenome assembly WLWH01 (sample SAMN12718694, study PRJNA515312) | sponge metagenome | isolation source: marine sponge | host: Mycale hentscheli | place: New Zealand: South Island, Marlborough, Capsize Point | collected 2003-05-01 | reverse complement strand
CTCCTTTAAGGCGCTCAACCTTAAAAGACGTACACATTGCTTGCGATATCGCCATTACATTCTCCTTATATATTCTGCAAGTTTTTCATGCCCTGCCTCTTTAATAGCATTATATACAGTGGTTCGATCCGATTTAATAGCCTCTTTCATATACAAGGCTATGACAGCTTCCATACTTTTTTTGTAGGCTATGGCCTGATCCCTAATGGCAGGCGGTGTACTGTCTGCAATGTTAAGCAACTTGTCTGCACATCTCTGCGCCACTTCCTCCGGCGTAAAACCACGATTATTTGTGGTTGAGACAGATACATTACCTAATTCTATATTTGGTAGATTAATATTCATCGTGCGTCACCATCCCTATAACTATCACCATAGGATACCTCACGTTTACTAGCGGCATCAAGTATAGACAACTGAGAAAGTGCAGAATTGTACCTATTAAGATACTCCTGCATTACATCAGGATCACCTTTCATAAAAGTGTAAGCCTCTACCAGACAACCATACAAGAGAACTGTGTCCGCGTTTTCTCCTAACCAAGAGGTGTTGCTAGTAACTATAGAAGGTGGCTCATAGTAATAGTGTAATTCTACTACATAGTTTGCATTAGGTGTTGGCCCCACGATAAAGTGACCGTGTGTCCCTGCAGATATAATGTCACCATCAAATTGACCATAATATCTAGGAGCGCCCTCAGTAGCAGCTACGGGGTACGCCTCTCTCATAAAGCTAGCTTCTTTTTCTATCAAATAAGAATACACGCTAGTAGTAGGGTCAATAATTGCTAGGGAAAAAACGGCCAAAAAGTCTGAAGGCCGTTCTAAGTATTGATTACCCTGCGCTAGTATGCCCGTACTATTGGACCTAACTTCAGGTATGGTAACAGTACGAAATATACGTTGCTCCGCTTGCTGAACAAACGTAGGGATCATAGAGACAAACGTTGCCTCTGTGTTCTCTGTATAGTCCTTTATTGCTTGCGTAAGCTCAGTATAATTCATCTAGTTTACCCGTTTTTGCGGAATTTTTGAGGTCGCGCTGCACCGCTACCGCGAGCAAGTGTACCACCACCCATCTTCTTCATAACTTTACCGCCAGCCTTCTTCTTGGTTACTTTACCGCCAACGCGCCCTCCGGGTTTCATCTTCATAGGGGGGCGTCCACGTTTACTTCCATATGTTCCGGGTCCACTTGGCATAATCTTATCCTATCTCTACAGTTACAGTTCCAACCTGTCCAGTTAAGCGGACAAGTTCATGGCCTACAGGGTTCCAGCCCCAAAGTCCCCGTCCCGGCGCATAGTCCGGTCTAGGATTAAAAAGGGACTGTGGGTCAACAACCCGAATACGCCCCAAGAAATTCTGTGGTTGATCTGGATCAACTACATCTTTACCAACACGGAAACCAGTTCTGTGTCCATCTTGGAACTCGTATACAAGGTCTTCTAGTGGGTATCTAAACCCTGTCCGGTCACATATACCGTATGCGTGTTTACCAGACGCGTAGCTCATCTCATACCACCATGAAAGGTTTGAAACGGTACGAATATAGAGGACGCACGTTCTTGGTCCTCATATGCCGCTAACTTAAATTGATACTCATACTCTTCTCTAAGAGGTACTGCTCTAGCTGCGGCTTCAGGTTTCTTCATGGCTACGTGAAACGCCAACCCTGATACGAGTGCAGGTACAAACCGTGGAGGTATACTGTTTGTTTCTCCCCCAACACCTGACGCAAGCCCATCAATACCCTTGAGGCGGAAATACAGTAGTTTGTAAGCCTGTGTAGTATCCGGTGTGGGCCACAGTGTGAACTTTACTTCTGTAGGTAGCCGCTGCACATATATCTGCGTGGGCCGTCCTACAGTGTTCTTGTTAGTCTGCTGTGCATATGTAGACACGCTCACGCGCTGCAAAGCTGTATCTATTTGATTTGTACCTGTACCAGTACGTAACTGATGCTCAATAATATCTATAGTATCTACAGGCATACTATAATCTATCTGCCCTGCAGTCAGATCGACAGTACCAGAGTCAATAGTAAATAGGTTAAGACCCCTATTCTGCCACTCTAGGGTTAAGATGTTAAGACTACGACGGATAGTACGTAAGTCATACCCAGACTGCATCTGCAAGCCAGCCCGTTCAAAGGCTTCTTCAAACAACTCAGGTAGGTCAGGTACGACTGTAGCCATTATTTAGTCCTCTTCTTACCACTAGCAGTAGTAGACCATTTTACACGCTTAGGCCCAGTTTTCTTTGTGGCCTCGGACTTAGTTATCTTAGACGCCACTTTCTTAGGGCGACAGGCAGGATAGGGGCGCTTAGACTTGCCTTTAGCGGATTTACGTCCGCAGGCTTTACCCGTCTTAACATCGGTCCACTCTTCACCGAACCATTTGCCAAGACCGCCTTTACCCTTTTTTGGTGCTTTTGCCACGTTTAGCTACCTTATTGTTGCCACCCGACCAACCGCCGCCTTTGGATTTATACCATTTGGAAGCCCAAGCATTTGCATAAGCAGAAGGATAAACCTTAAACTTTGCCTTAGCTGCAGACTTAGCTTTCGACCACAATGCTGCATTTGAAGGTTTTGCTTTAGACATATCGCCCCTTAGTTTTACCCCGCATGGCGCAGCCATCTATTTTGCCGCCACTACGCATTTTAAGGATACCACCTTTATTCATCATAGATGGTCTATCTAAGTTAGAAGGGTCAGTCTTGCGTTTTTTATTTTTGTTTTTTTGAAACGCTTTAGAGTCTGCTAATAGCTTTTTCTCTTCCCGTTTATACTTTGTAACTGCATCTTCGTTTTTCATAATCTATCCTAACACTTCCAGCGTCTTCTAGCCTGTCTTAAACGGCTATTAGGGTTTTTTGCTGCTTTGGGGAACTGCTTCATTTGTCCAGCGGAACGGGCGCAGAACGACTTACGTCGCTTGGCATCTTTACTGCCTTTTTTAACCTTGCCCGTAACAGCAGTTTTTAACTTAGAACCGGGATTTTTACGTCTGTAAGCAGCGACACCCGCCTTTGTCATCCCCGCCCCAGACTTGGTGGAGCGGAAATTCTTTTTGTTACGCTTCGGCATCTCACCCTTTGAAGCCATAACGATCTACTCTATAAGCAGGGTCATTACATTGCCAGTGCCTGTGAAGGCAGAGACAAAACAACCATTGTCAGCAAGTATACCGTCATTGGGAATGTATACGTCATTCCAACCTACAGGCAGGGTTAGCTGAAGTATAATCTCACCCGTAGCACTACCACTACGTATGGTAAAAGCCGCAGCCGCAGCAGCGTTAACTAAAACGCCCTGCAACCTGCCCCGTGATGGGCCTACAAGAGCAGCGGTATCGCTTGCTGCAAAGTTGTAAGCTCTAACCTCTTGACCAGCCATTTAGCTACTCCTTTAAGGTCGTATTACAGTGTTAAACGCTTGTGCATACATTACTGTAATGCGAACAGAACCTGCGTTAGTGGCAGCAGAAGATGTTACAGTCAAACGAATGTCTGATGCGCCAGTGTTACCCCATTCTAAGGTTCCACCACCGCCAGCACCCAGTGCTTTAACGCCCACCGTAGTTCCTGACGCAACCGTGTTGATAATGGTATTTGCGTTACCACCAACTTGCCCAACACTAATGTTGGTAGTAGCGTTAGCCGCAGCTACAAGATCAATGATACAGTTAACGATCTTAGAGTTTGCTGGTATTACGATATCCGTTACAACCGCTGCAAGAGCGCCACCTGCGAGACTCTGTACTGTGTCTTGACACATTACAACGTAACCTACGTTAGCAATGTCAGTGCCTACAGTTGTGCCTGTAGTATTCTTAATATTACCTGCCCGAATTGGACCTGAAAAAGTTGTGTTAGCCATGATAATCTCCTGTCGTGGCAAATGTCAGTTACACACTGTAACTGTCAGGGATAAGTTAGTAGTACAGCACCTTTGGACAAAAAGAAAGGGGCAACCGAAGTCACCCCTCTCAAACTGTCGCCAGTGCCTAAATTAGGCTCCGGGAGAACCGTAGATACCCAGTGGGTCAGAGACACCAAACGAATAACGCTCACGCGCTTTGTAGCGCACGTTACCTGTATCGAAGTCACCATCCATAGATGTTGTCATCGCGGTACGCTCAAAATGCTTCATGCCGTTCGGAATATCAGTAGTGATAAAGAACGCATCTGCATCAGTCAGATAATGGTTAACCGTATAACCGCCCGGAATAGAACCGTTTGAGTTAAGCGCGTTAATGTCATTATCGGCTGTACCCACTCGATTTGTGGTTTCCAGCAAGCGTGTTGCCACAAACATAAGACCTGTAGGGATGATGAGCTTGCGTGGGCGCGCAGCGATAAGAAGGCCACGTTCATCAACGTAGGCTGCAATATCAATTACTGCTTGCTCAAGCGAGGTTTCGTTCAGGTCAGCAGCTACCGCAGGACGGTTGCCGTTTGAAGCGCCCGATACTGTGGGGTGTGCAGTGTTGAACAGTGTGACGCCATCACCCGAGTTAAAGGTGGCGAAGCCTGTGTTCAGCAAATCCGCTGCCTTAACCTGCTTAGTATAAGCCATAGCGCGAGCTAGTGCTTTAGTATAGCGGGTAGACAGTGAATCATACAGGTTATCTTCCATCGCTTCTTCAGTGATAGAGAAACCCATAGCCACAGTTTCATGGTTGTAACGAGCAGTGAATGATTCCTGCGCGTTATCATACGAGATAGCAGCACCTTCGTTTTTGACGGGTGCAGCGCCAAAACCTGAAAGTTTTACTTCCTCTTCAAAACTACGTTCCGAAGACTCGGTTTCGTAGATGGCTTCATGTTCGTTTTCGTACTTGCCGTACTCTAAACCAAACAGGGCGTTAAGGCCCGGAAGAAGCTCTTTTAGCGCCTGTGCGCGAGAAATAGCCATTGATTATCTCCTTACAGGCCAAGACCAGCGGTGTACGCATGTGACGAAGGATTGAACTTAACAATCACATCGGTAAATGCGTCACCCACGGTTGATCCGGGTGCGTTAACGAAATCTACGAGCTTAAAAGCAACCGTAGCGGTGGTAGCAGCGGTAGCCACATCCAGAGAGATTCTGGAATTGCCATTAGCTGTGTCTGGCGCAGTCTGATTAACAGCGAAGTTGCTGTGCATCAAAGTTTGCGCTACGGCAGCGTCTGCTTGAATTTGGAACAACGCATTAGGGTCATCACAAATATAAGCCTGAGCATCAGCAGCAACTTGACCTGCAGGCCACTGATTATTCTGGGTAAACCCACGAATGGCATCAGTGTACGAACAGCCAAGGAAGATACCAACAGTCCCAGCAGGGAACGCAGCAGCGTTTGTGCCAACCTCAGTGACCTTTGTGACGGTGCCATTCGCGGCTACCTGCACAATGTCGCCGTTGGCGATAGCGGTGTTGAACCCAGAAGTAATAGGTAATTGGCGAGTTGATCCTGCAAAGGAACGACCTCCAATAGCGTTAATCGGGCGCAAACCGTATGGAGTAGATGTAAGAGCCATTTAAGTCTCTCCTCTATTACGATTTTATTTACAGCAAGCGCCAGAAGGCTACTTACCAAATGAGGTACGAGTAGACCGTTCGGAAGGCATTACGGGCATACGGGGGTCGGATTCCCGCATGAAATTCCTATCTACGGCGTCGGACTGATGTTGTGCAGTCTCCAACTGACCGTATTCTCGGTCTTCTTGCAATTCTTTAGGTATTGCACAGAGCAATAACCCGCCGACTTCAATATTGTCCTTAAAACGTGAGTCAATATCGGACATAATCTGCAATTCAGGGTAGTCTTCTGCTTTCACAGCTACGTACCCATCTCGGAACCTTTGCGAAACATTGGTCATGTCACCTGTACCCAAGGTAGATGTGCGAATCCAGCGGAACGCAAGTCCGTCACGCGGTTCGGGGGTAGGTAACATAGAGGATCGTTTCCACGGTTTTCTGCGTTCACCTGTTTCACGAGTGTTCAAAGAGCGGGGTTTGCGATCAGCCATTGTTCAGTTCCTTCAGTTTTTGCGCCGCGTAGTCTTTTAATGATACTCCAAGTCGCTTGGCGATAGCGGCCTCAGAGGAGGTCAGTTTAACCGTGTTGCGTGATGTAGCAGTATTTCTACCACTCGGGGCCACCACGGAGCCAGCCTGACGTTGCGGTTTTCTGTCCTCTTCAACATCGTCAAACCTATCTGGGTAACGTTGCCTCATAGCAACATCAATTCGACTATAGTATGTATCAGAAGAAGAATCAACTCCTTCTTCTACTAGCTCCTGATGCACAAGCATAGCATATCGCTCCATAGCCTTATCCTCAGTAAACCAAGGATTACGAGCTACCCATTCTTGCGCCTTTTTATCAGGTTCAGGTGCGCGAGGTCTAGGCGCAGGGGCAGGTTGTTCAGGTGCTTCGGCAGAACGGGGCTTCCAGTTTTCAATGCGATCAGCTTCGGTCTGTAATTTAACCATAGCTGATTGTGCTTCAATAACCGCGTCAGAATCACCCGCATCATACGCCTGTTTATAAGCTGCTTTTGCCTGCGAAAGCTCAGACTCATTACGTGCTTTTGCCTGTGTAATGAGAACACCCTCGCCCTCAGACAGGTTTTTACGTAGTTTATCAGCCTCACTTTTAGCATTTTGTGCGTACTGCACGGCAGCTTCGCGTTCACGTTCTGCTTCTTCTTTGCGCCTACGCTCTTCGTGAAACTCAAACTTTAGTTTTTTAATCCGTTTTTGTACGGACTCACTATGTTTTTCAAGGTCATCATCTTCAGGGATATCAGCTTCTTCGCCTTTGGCTCGGCGTGGTCGGCCTTTGTCCTCTTCAGGAGTATCATCTTCAACCTCTACAACAATGTCTTCAGACGAGTCCATGTTGACTTCTACGGTGCCCGTATCTTCTACGGCTTGCTCTGCGCCACTCATGCTCTACTATACCCCCGTGGGTCTTCTACCACTGCTTCTACAGTGTCATCGTTGATAATACGAAACTCTTTACCCATCACCTTAAATCTAGTGCCTGAGTAAGAACGGAAGATTACAAAATCTCCCTCCTCACAGTAAGGTCCACTGGGGAACCGTTCTTTATCTGTGTAAGCCTCGGGTCCGGTTTTTATAACAAACCCAATTATAGATGCAGTCTCTTCCATAGATTTAAGAGCATCGGGCATAATAACACCGCCTTCTGTTTTTCCATCTAATTCTGGGACTGCAATTAAGACTTTAAAGCCTTTGGGTTCGGGAAGTTTAGCTTGCAGTTCGCTATCTTCTACTTTGTTGGCCGCGTACATTTTAGTCTCCTAGCAGTGATTAAAGGCTCACAGCGCCCTAGCGTGGATCATCCACGTATTTTTTCCATACAACTAAAAGTTCTATGTATCAATATATCGTTGTTCAACTTCTTTAATTTCTGTAACTATGTTGCCCAACGCCTCGTACTCACCTACAAACTTCCAGTATTCCCTGTCATTTGTAGCGCCACCACCTGCTAGATGGTGACGTATTGCGCTGCGTTGTTCCTCTACACGGTTCAGCACCGTTAGGAATATGCTCTGCTCCACGTATTAGTCCCTATCGTTTATATCTCTAGCTGCTTCCATAGCTAGTTTAATAGCTTCAGTATCTTCTTTTGTCTGCAACTCAGCTACTTTTAATTGTATATCAGCCGCTGATTTAGCATTGTCAGCTTCCATACGACCCTCTTGAAGACCAACATTCGCCCGTTTATTCTCCATATCAAGCTGTAGCTTGGCCTGATCCATCTGCATCTTGTGCTGCAGTTCCTGCTCTTTAATAGCCATCTCGCGCTGCTGTAACTGCGTCAGAGGGTCTGCCTGTTGTTTAGCGTTCTCTTCAGCGGCTACCTCAGCCTGATCCTTCTTGAGTAGCTGTCCTGCCGCCTGTGCGACCACCTTAGACAGTTCAAGCTCTACAGACTCTGGTAGTGGCTCATCCTGATTAGGTAGCTCTGTGCCTAGCTGTGCTTCGATCTCTTTGCGATACTGTAGTGCTATGTGTTCTGTGACGTGAGACTGCATAGCAGCTTGTATGGCCCCTGCAAACGGCGACTGACCCACGATCTGCTGTATCTTGGGGTCTTGTAGCGCCGCCATGTGGGTCATAATATGTGCTTCGTGATCCTGATACGAGAACGCTTTTACAGGCTCTTGCTTCATTATCGACATATTCTCAGACACAGGATCAGCGGGTTTTATATCATCAGGCAATTTTATAATGTCTTCTGCATCTGGAATACCCAGAACCTCAAGCATCTGGCGATGCAGTTTACCTAGATCATACAACTGTGGTGCCTGTTGCGACATTTGTAAAGCTGCTTGATACTGCATTATACGCTGCGCCATAGTAGCGGCATTAGGATCAGACACGGGCACTACGTCTACGCGTCCATCAAAGTCTGCTGCACGGTCCGCAGGCTCGTCCATCTCATACGCGTACTCAGACGGCATGTAGTCATGCACAATACGCGCTAGGATGCGTAGTTCTTCCTTCATAGCTGCATGTAGACGCGCTTGTACGCCCGACATAACCTTCATAGACCGTTCCATAAGCGCCAGTGTGGTGCCCACAGGAGCCTGTGCGTTCATATCCCCTACCTGCATGTCCCCTACAGAGCCAATGCGCCGTCCTTCCTCAACCACGTTGTTTAGGAGGGTATATAGCACCTGTGACGGCTCTTTATACGGTAGGAAGGTAATAGAATCCTTGATTGCTCCACCCGGAACATCAACGTCCCTAAATTCTCCGGGCATCAGGGGTGTATTATCCCCTTTGATCCGCATACCACGCGATTTTAGACCCGCTGGTAAGTTAGATAGCGTCCCAGCGTCGATAAGCTGCCGCATAATGGACGTAGCGGACTTTGCCAGCCCACCTATAGTGTGGATTAAGCCCGTCCCATAAAATCCCATCCCCGGCAGGTATGGATAATGTACAAAATGGCTGCGTTTCCGTTTCTTTTTGTCCTCTTCGTACCAATTTCTACGTATTGCTAGGATTGTACGCGAAGATTTGTCCATAGTAATTACAAACGGAAGTGCCAGACCGTCAGGATCGTCAAACGGCTCGGGTAGTATGATATCTACGTGCATTTCTAACAACGTGTGGCGTGGGTCATCGCTGTAAACAGGCTCTGTCCCGTCCATTTCGTTGTATTTTTCTTCAATGTCCGTAATATCACGCGTTGGTTCCGGTAATTCTACGTCTGCGTAGAACCCATTTACCTGTAATGCGCGAATTTCTTCGTAAGTTTTCTTCATAACGTGTGTGTAGCGTGGACAAGTGCGTAGGTTAGACGCGCCGTAGGACGCTACAAAGTCTTCAGCAGGTACGAACACAGACACAGGGCGTTCTAAGATCGGGTCATAGTAAATTTTCTTAAATGCGGAGCCAGCCAACGGAAGTTTGAACAGCATTTGCTCCATTTCGTTCCGATAATCGGGCATTTCTTCCGTTATAAGGTAATTAAGTTCTGTTTCTACACGTTTAGATTGTTTTAATTTCTCAGGTGTCATCTTACCGATGATTTTTGACTTAACAGGACCGGATGCAGGCATAAGTTCGCTCATAGCCTGCGCTTGGAACCGTACTACAGCCTCGGTGAGCATAGGGTGATACACCCCAGAGGCCCCCTGCCAAGGCTGTGAACGGTCCTCAATCTTCATACCTAACAAATCTAGGCCGTTTATATATGATGTAGCCCATTCTTTGCGTGACGCACGGTCATTGTCGAAGTCTTCAACTAGCTCAGACGCCATGCTCTCCAACATCGCGTCCTCAATACCCTCGGCTAGGTTTGCATTGTGGTCTGTCATAGCTGCATCAAGGTCATCATCAAGTCCGGGACTTCCGAAGTTTATAACTACAGACCCATCATCCATCTCGACTTCAACTGCGCTATCAGCGTCGGCCATAACTTCTACTTCTAAATCTGGGCCTTCGCCTAATAACTCAACCTCATTGGGAGTCATCATCTTTTCAATCGCCATGTCGGGCCTCGCTACGGTGTTTCTCTTGTAGTTCTAACAAATAAATAGACCTTTGTCGATGTGAGGGTGCCCTATAGGTTGGGAGGAAACCCAGAACACCCCCACGGGACGCGGCCAGCGTCCTACAGGCGTGATACCAAAACCTACGTGATAAAGCTAGCACGTTAATAATAGTCCGCTCTTTGAGGTATATCAGGCTCGTCATCCCATACATCAGTGGGTAGTCGTATGAACCCACCCTGTCTAAAACGCAACAGGGCCATAACTGTAGAGTCAACTTGGTCATCGTTAGACATAAACGGAAACCCAGCTATTTCTTCTACCAACTCTTCTGCCCAGCGTTTAGCGGGAACCCAACACAGCTCTGACCGTATTATGTCAGCCACAGAGTTGAGACGTGCCATCTTATCACCCGATCCACGGTGCGGTGTGTACTCCTGCACAGGTAGGTCCATACGTCTCATCTCCTGATACAGGGCTGACCCCGATGACTTTTTCTCCACGATAAACGCGTCAGGTTCCCAATCATGATATTCTTGTACAGCTAGCTCTTTTAGCTCTGGGAACTCCATGCGCTCTTTTATAGCGTTCAACAGGATGAGGTTGTGCATCTCCTCTTCTTCGTTGAAGAACACACCCCATGTTGTAAGCGATGTGTAGTCAGCGCGGTTGTGTTTCTCGGCTGCAGCATCAAGCGACATTATGATGTACTCACAGTCAGGCGGATCATCGTCTGCCCATATACGCCACCACTCACGTTTGACGATAGACGCTTCTTCTGCGGTGG
>WLWH01002331.1_pt1 | contig 10819 bp, 15 predicted proteins | sample 6712741 | NCBI WGS metagenome assembly WLWH01 (sample SAMN12718694, study PRJNA515312) | sponge metagenome | isolation source: marine sponge | host: Mycale hentscheli | place: New Zealand: South Island, Marlborough, Capsize Point | collected 2003-05-01 | reverse complement strand
TTAGCCGCAGGACTTGAAATTCAACTTGCGGGTACAAATGGAACTATGCAAATTAATATTACAATCAGTGGATCAACGACTGGATATACTGAGTCATATGACGCAGGAAGGATTGCGGCTGGACCAACTAGGAGAGGTACTATGGTATTTGCTAATGCTTCTCCGGCAACTCCTTATGATGGTACTGCAGCTGTTCAGATTGATGGTTCTAATTATGGAATGACTGTTACGTCAAGAGGTGTTGCGGATACAATAAAACAATTTGTGGAGGATGAGGCTGCAAACATACTGACTGCTCATGATATATACGTAACCAATGGTGGAGATGATGGTCTTTCGTTATTCTTTAAAGCTGGAGTGAATTGTGCTGATACGGTAATTACAGGAATAAATCTAGGTAATATAACTGGTTCCAAACCATTATCTGAAACATATACTAGTGTAGATTGGTCATTAGAGCAAACGGCAGAAAATTGGGTAGAGACACACAGGGCAACGTTGAATCCATTAGGCGTTCGGCCTTTATGGTCCGCATTTTCTCCTCTTTTTACAGATCACGGTAAATCTATTAGATTCTGCGCCACATTAGCTATCGTTAATACTATCAGGATTTCAGCAATCAGTGGAAATTTAGGAGGAACGGGAACTGTTATTACTAATCCTTTCACTGGCGCTACTGGTGTTGGATCTGGTGCATATGATCATTTTTTAATGCCTTATGAAGGGGAACCGTATGAAGGGCAATATGTGAAACAAAACTTTAGGGTTAATTTCGAACTTGATACGGCCGGTGGTAATAACACAGATGTATTGCAATTATCGTTAAGAAGATTTGGAAATGATTCTTTTATAGGTAGTGAAATACAAATATTTAGAACACCAAATGAAGGTAGCCAACAAGTAGATTTCGTAACATACACAGCCAGCGCACAAGATCCATTTGCGTTAGGAGGTTTTTACTTCTTAATACGTAACGATTCAGGTTCCGATATTAACGTTAAAGGTAACGTTGGTATACTATTACAAAATGTATTTGAAAGACCTACACCATTTTAATGTACATCAAGATGGCCAAGTTCTCAAGGAGGCCTAGATTTCTCAACTTTTCAGGTTCACGGTATAAAAATTAGATATATACATTAATCTAATTATTTTAGTGTATTATGAACAACGACCGTGAAAATTTACAAATTATCCGAGACTTAACGTACAAGCTTACGTTACGTGACGAGGATATATTTAAGGACCATAAATTGTTTACACTGTTGCAAGAAAGTACAGGTGATGGTTATTGGGACTGGGACATGGTTGAAGGAATTAAGTATATGAGCCCTTCATATAAAAAACAGCTAGGATATTCTCCAGATGAGATACAGGATCTCGTAGATGGAGATATTAAAATGGTTGATTGCGAAAGTCTTGAAGTAGCAAAAACCGCTGCAGAAAAACATATTTCTTCCAAAGGATCCATACCGTACAGTAGCATTATGAAGTATATACACCGAGATGGTCATGATGTATGGATTTTGTGTAGAGGATCTGTGGTTGAATGGGATAATGAAATTCCACTAAGAATGGTGGGTACACACGTAGATATTACGTTGACAGTAGAGAAAATAAAGGAGTGTTGTAATGGCTGAAAATGGAGCTAAATCAAACGGATGGAATGAGTGGTCAAAACATGTTCTTAAAGAACTTGAAAGGCTCAATTCAAATTACGAAAATCTTGGCGAAAAGATAGACAGTATTAAAGGGGATGTTAGAGAGGAAATATCAGACATAAAAACCGATCTAACCAAAGTTAAAGCGATGGGTCATACCTTAGACGAAATTAAGGTATGGAAGAAATCATACGAAGACCATGCGGTACTAAAAACCCAATTAGAAGTTAAGAATTGGAAAGCCGCAATGGACGAGGTTGCATCACCATCACAAGTTAAAGAAATAGGGAAAAAGGTGGAAGCCTTAGATAAATTCAAAACGCAGGCAGTTACAATATTCTTGGTTGCACAAGCAATTGTAGGTTTAACAATTGCATTAATAAAATTCTATGGATAAAATGAAAGAGGTTTGGGGATATGCCGCATCAGGTGGTGGTTCCAAAGGTGCATGGGGAGGTGGTGTTTCCGATTATTTAACAACCGAATTAGGCAGAAATTACGATATGTTGGCTGGTACCAGTACAGGAAACTTATTAATGAATTTTGTAGCGCTAAAGAAAATTAAAACTCTTAAAACCGCATACACAACTGTAAATAATGATGATATCTATACGTTAGCACCATACAGAGTTACAAGTAGTCAAAACGGTAACTTTAAAACAAAGATGAACTACCTAAAGATAGCATGGAACATATTTGTACGAAGGCAAAAAACTTTGGGTGATAGTTCAAAATTAAGAGACGAGGTAATACCAAAGTTTTTTACAAAGGATGATTACGATACTACGGTTTCTTTAGGTAAAGAACTTATTGCGTGCGTAACCAACCTAACGTTAGGGAAAACAGAGTATAAGTCAAACCTTGATGAGGATATGACTTACGATGATTTTTGTGATTGGATCTGGGGTTCTACATGCGCTGCACCAATAATGTCGATGTTAGAGAAGGATAATATGGAATACGCGGATGGTGGGTACATTGAGAGTGTTCCTTTACAAAAACTTATCGATAAAGGGTGCACACATATAGATGTTATTTTGCATAAGTCCCCAGAGATTGATATAGAAAGGGTTAGAAATCCAATGCATCTAATTACAAGATTAATAGACATTATGATGTGGGAGGTATCCGAACAAGATATGTCATTCGCAAAACTTAAAGCAAAACAACAAGACGTGGTTTTAAATGTATACGCGCCACCAAGAAAATTAACAAATAACCCACTTGTTTTTGACCAAGAGGTAATGGAAAATTGGTGGGCGGAAGGATTTGAATACGCCAAGGAACAATGCTGTGATACTTGGGTAATATCAAAAAGGAAAAAACCAAGAAAGGTTGAAGCCAATCATATGGATCTATCAGAAGGTCTAAAGGTTGCACAGAAGGTAAGAGACGGCAAACATTAAAGACGTTCCTAATGTGGAATATATACATAAAATAATTAATAGGTAATGCCATTAGTAACTAGAAAGTACGGCCCAAATGCAAAAGGGGGTAAACTATCAATACAAGAGATGGATGAGAATCTAATGTATCTTGATGATCTCATAAAAAATCCAACAGTAGTTCCAAGCAATTACATAGATTTTAACGACGTTACCGCTTCGCCACCTGCTTATTCTGAAGGGCGAATATTTTATGCAAATAGATCATTCAATGCATATATTGATGAAGCAGATATTACTTTACAAATTGGTCAAGAATTTTGGGTAAGAGTTCGTAATAGTTCGGGATCTGATATAATTGATGGGCAAGTTGTTTACATATCTGGCGCACAAGGCCAAGAACCAACAGTAGAGTTGGCACAAGCCAATTCTGTAAATACATCCTTTACTTTAGGAGTTGCAACACATACAATAGAAAACAATAGTTTTGGTTACATAACCATTGCAGGTAGGATTAACGGTGTTAATACAACAGGAGGCGCTGAAAATTGGAACGATGGCGATGAAGTTTACTTAAGTGCTACCACACTTGGTGGATTGACCAATATTAAACCTAATTCACCTAATGCAGATGTAACAATAGGAACTGTTATCAATGCAGCGAATAATGGATCTTTGCTTGTAACGGTAACAGAACCAACATCCATAAATGATATAACAGAAATAAATGTTACTGCACCAAACAATAACGATGTATTGCAATATAATTCATCAACAAGTGTTTGGGAAAATAGATCATCATTGAAACTTACCAATGTCCCTTCATTTCAAGACGACGCAAGTGCCGGAGTTGGAGGTTTAACCGCTGGAGATGTTTATCAGACATCTGGTGCAGGAGCTGCTCCGTTAAATGCTGCAGGTATATTAATGATAAAACAATAAAATAAAGAATACGATATGCCACAAGGAGGAAAGGTAGGTAGAGCAATATCCCGGTCACAGGGAGCATTTGTAACACCGATCGTAACAAACAATCCAGTATTTCAGGTAAAGCTGGTTGACGTTGACGATAAATTTGAACAACCAGCTGGACAACAAAAACCTATGAAGGATGAGATTCGCAGAGGTGAAGCCGTTGTGGGTATGGCATTAGGAAATGATAATAAAAAGAAACATAAAGGTTTAGTTTCTAACATAATTAAAGACCCAAAGGGGAACGTCACATCATTCGTGATTACTGATGAAGACGGTGATCAGATTAAATTGGATCCCACATCGGTCGCGAGACTTGACCTCCATGACGATGGTAAAGAGAAACATGCTGGTGAAGACTTTCAAGTAACCGAGCAAAATAACCGCGCTAAGGATTTTAATACATGGCTTAATGAATCCAAAAGAGTTAATGAAGAATTATTGAATCCAGGTAACTTACCCGATGTTCCAGATAATTTGGTAGATATGATAGAGTCAAACGGTCATGTTATGAATAGAATAATTGTTCATCTTGATGGTGGAGAACTTGATGGGTGGTACGATTACAACAGAGGTTTTTATTCAGACTTTGAATGGGAACCAATGGTTTATTCTAAGGACAAAAAGAAACAGGAAAGTATTATCTTTGACCAAGATGTTATCATAGGAAGTGAAAAGGATAAAACGTGTAAGGAATGGAAAAAGTGGTTGGTCGGAATGTCAAAGAAAAAAGAATATGCCTTCAAAGTAAAAGAAGTTTACTTAGGCGAAACGTAAATAAGATAATATGAAAACTTTCGGTCAATTTATAAATGAAAACTATTTTAAGGGCGTGTCTAAATCAACTGCCGATAAGAAAAAGGCTCAGATGAAAAAGCAAGCGGATATGGATGATGATGATCCTAACGCATATAAAGAAATGCCAGGTGATACTAAGGGGAAAAAGACATCTAAAACTTCTAAGCATACCAAGAAATATCACGAGCTTTATAATGAATCTGTCAATGAGCAGAAAATTAAGCTAAAAGTTTGGACTGATAGAAAATCCAAAAAGAAAACAATAGACTTAGATGCCAGTCAATTGAAAAAGGCTGTAAGTTCAGGACATGACACTGATTGGAGCTGGAGTATTGATAACATTAAATATCAATTAGATAATGGAGATAAGAAAGGTACTACGAAAATAGACAGATATGGTGGCGGGGGTTCTGACACTGTTTATTGGGAGTTAAACGAATCTGTAAATGAAGCGGATGACGATGATAAACAATCAACTAAACGTGGTCCTATTGATGGTGCCAAAATAGAAAAAGCCCTGAAAACTAAGTCAGAAGAAACGGGTGTTCCAATTGGAATTATTCGTGCAGTGATGCGAAGAGGAATGGCTGCTTGGAAAACAGGACATAGGCCTGGAGCTACACAAGAACAGTGGGGTTACGCACGTGTAAATGCATTCTTAACTAAAGGTGAAGGTACTTGGGGTAAAGCAGATAAAGATTTAGCCAAAGAAGTTAGAGACGGTGGGCACGATAAGAAACTTAAGAAATAAGATGAAGCACTTAATGTTATTTGAGGAATACCAAATACTTAATGAGATTGGTGACTCATCGGCAAAGCCATTCAAATATAAACAGACAAAGGGTGTTGATGCTCTTGATTTTAAGGTTAAGGAGTATGAAGGCGATGTTATCTCATATGAATTTAAGTCAAACTCTGGAACTGTATATGAGGTTGATATTGAAATAGATGAAAACCGTAACAAAACGGGTATTATTGCAGAGATAGACTTTGCAGTAAAGAAAAAAACACCGGGCGGAGGAACAACTTATCAAACTGACGACACTAATCTAGGAGAACAATACAGTGTGATGGCTACGATAAACCAAATAGTTATTAATTGGATCGAAAAGTGGCAAGAATACTTTTACATAGATAAGTTAGTAATATTTCCAATTAAGACTAAAGGCGATGAAGATAACGAATCGTCTGATGCAGTGGATAGCAGAAGAGGGAAAATGTATGGACGATACATAAAGAAAAGTTTAATACCAAATCTTAGTAAGAAATATCATCTAAGGGTGTTTAACAATAGGTTTGAAATAAGCCCACGGTTTATAAACCCAAAAGATAAATGAAAAAGATAAATAAAACGATGAAAACATTCGACGAATACGTAAACGAAAATCTCAATGAAGGTATTTTGGATATGTTCAAAAGACGTAAGAAAGAATTAGAGAAGGAAAAAGTCAACAAATTGAACCCTAAAAATATAGGGTATGATCATCCAGATTTTGATAAGGAATTCCGTGGGTTTTCGAAGAATCCTGAGGCGGAGATCGAAGAAGCTGCGCAACAATTAATTAAACTTCAGAAAGGGATTGGCAATGGTTTAATACAAATCATACATGAACATCAGCATATATTAGAGATGTTGAGACAAATGGATGCGGTTAAGGGCGATTCGTCTAATGCGTTCTTTATTAGTCAAACTGAAGATTTTATTGACAAGCTTGAGGAAATAGATTCTTCAATGAGAAACGGAATCTGGTAAAAGATAATGAAGAAACACGTAAAACTATACGAGGAATTTTTACCAGAGATGGCTCAGCTTATTAAGCAAGGCAAAACTTTGTGGACAGAAGATGGCTTGCCTGTTAAGGCAGTATCGGATAAATCACTTGAATCTAACGTAACTTTCTTTTACAATGAAAAGGCTAACTTTCTATTTCCTGCCGGTAAATTCTTTATCTATTTTCATCAAGATGGTTGGAAAAAACTATATGACAACGGTAAGGCAGGTATGTTAATATTCAATCCAATGAGAGGAAGTATTAGTCAATACGGAAAATCACCTATCACTGATATATGGAAAAAGAGTTATGGCAAAAAGATTGAAAACTCTGATATGATATACGGAGTAACAGAAGGTCAGGTTGTTGATGGTAATGCATATGTTGAGATGATGAGTGTAAGACCAGGATATAAAAGAAATTCAATCAACAGGAGAATGATTGATGCACTCAAGTCAGAACATAGTAAAATAGTTTGGGATGAGCCAACAGAAGATGGTCTTAAATTTATTAAATCATATTCAGGAGACAATGCTAAGTTCTTCTTTCCAAAGGGTACATTAACACGTCCTAAGAATTGGAAAAAGTTATACCCAGATGGTGAAGAACGACTCGTGAAACCTTGAGTATCTTAGTCTCTACTTCCCTTAAAATTTAAGTAATTATTTTATACACTGAAAATCAAATAGTTTCATGAAAAATTTAAAAACATTCCAAGAATTTCTAAACGAGGGTAAACTATATGAAATAGGTGATAGATCAGTGGAACCCGGCGATTGGTTACAAACCAAATATGAAAGGAACCATAAAGGATACGCATTTGTTACCAGTGATGGCGAAAGATATTACGCATATTTTGAAAAGAAACCAAAGAAGTGGTTAAACAATCAAGGGTTAGAAAAGGTTAAAGAAATTAAAGATGGTGCAAGTGTATGGGAAACCAGTTTTGGCCATCTTACTGGACATATACATGGATATGGTGGAAAGGTAGACTTTAAGACTGCTACCAACAAAGGAAAACCGCTGGAGATTTTATCTACATACGCAGAGATACTTGAAGATTTTCTAACTAACAATAAAGGTAAAGCAAATATAATCATAGCAAAACCAGAGAAGGCAGCAGAAGGCGATAACAGAAGGCTTCGATTATATAAAGCATTCTTAGAAAAGTCAAAGATATTTAAGAAGGTTGATACAGTTAAAGTATTTGGCCAAGAAATTATTTTGTTATATCCATGAGTCATAAAGTCTTTATCCGCCATACATACATTTACACATGCGGCGAAAAATCATGCAAAGGTGAATGGAAAATCAATGAGGCAATTGATATAGAAAAACTAAATTGTCCACACTGCGGACGCAACGACACAGTTGAATATGTACTTGAAGACCAACGACTGCGAAACCAAAACAAGCAAGTTTAGCAAAATGAGGAGATACGTCGAAACATACAAAAACTTTTGAACGAGGATAGGGCGAGCGGTAACCCATTAGTTAGCATTCTGGAAATTTAACAATTTGTTAACATTAGAATTTTTATTTGTCGATTATTATGGTTATATTTAACTATAATTAATTAAAAAGGACTATATGACAACTAAATCTTCAACAACTACAACAAAACTAACTTTCTCACCTTATCAAGAAGCCATCTTTGATTTTATCAAAACTGGCAAGGGAAACGCGGTTGTTAATGCTGTTGCGGGTGCAGGTAAAACCTTTACAATCACTAATGCATTATCAATGATACCCAAGAACAAATCTGTTCTATTCATTGCGTTCAACAAACATATCAAAGAAGAACTTGCTGCCAAAGTTAAAAAACTTGGCATAACTAACGTCGACGTTAAAACCGTACATTCATATGGTGCTAGTGCACTATGGTACAATTTCAAATCTAAGATGGACGTCGATAAAACATGGAAGGTTATCGATATGTTGTTTCCAACATGGAAAATCGACAAAGATGTTCAAAAGGGTTACGTAGGTAGAGTTAAACGACTAGTTGAGTTGGCAAAACTTACCTTGGCAGATACACCAGAAGAATTATACAACATCGCATTACGACACGACATTGAGTTACTAAACGGAGAGGTTACCCACGCAATACAAGTTAAGGAACTTACCGATAAAAACACGAGATCACACGATTTCAACGACATGCTTTACTTTCCTGTTAAGCATAATCTTAAATGCCGTCAGTATGATTGGGTATTCGTTGATGAATGCCAAGATCTTTCTACTTGCGCACAAGAGCTAATGAAAAAGGCTATCAAGAAGAATGGCAGATTCGTTGCGGTTGGTGATCCTCATCAATGTATCTACGGATTTGCTGGTGCTGATGTTAATTCATTCAATAAGTTAACTTCATTACCAAACACTGTAATACTTCCATTGAGCATGACATACCGATGTGCCAAATCAATTACTAAATTGGCACAAACCTTAGTACCTCACATTGAATGTTTACCTGATGCAGAAGATGGGTTAGTCCGTTACAACGGAAAACTTGAAGAGATTCAAGAAGGTGACCTAATCCTGTCCAGAGTCAACCGACCATTAGTTACCTTATGTTTACAGATGTTAGGCGAAGGTAAAAAGGCGTTCGTTAAAGGTAGAGACATAGGTGTTAATCTTGCGAATATGCTAAAGAAAACTGGACAACAGGATTTTGCAAAAGCAATGGAACGAATTGAATTCATCAGAGAACGAATGATCGAAAAACAAATCAAACATGGTTCATCTCGAGAAGAAGCTCAAGATTCTGTGGTAGTCCAAACATATAACGAAAAACTTGGTGCACTTGATGCATTGGGTGAAGGTCTTGTATCTACACAATCAGTGATTGACCGAATCTACGAAATCTTTGCGGATGACAAAGAAGGTATCATACTCTCAACCGTTCATAAAGCTAAAGGTCTTGAAGCAGACACGGTAATGATTGTGGAACCTGCCAAGATGCCAGCCCCGTGGGTCAAACAAAAGTGGGAAATGGAACAAGAACTTAACATCCAATACGTGGCATACACAAGAGCCAAAAAGGAACTTGTGATTATACCAGAAAAGGAATTTACTACATACGATTAATTATAAACCAATAAAAACTAAAAATTATGCCATGTTCAGACGGAGGAGCTTATGAGTATCTAAATGATCACAGAACTCAAAGACAACAAAAAGAAAACTCAAATCTTACAAAGGAAGTAAATAATCTTAGAAAACAATTAGAAGAATCTAAAACTGCAAAGGAATTAAAGCTTGAAGCAGAACTTCAAACTGCAAAAATAGCAGCTAAAGATTTTGCACAAAGATTAAATAAACAAACAGAACTTTTATGTAATGCAACTTTTATATTATTTGAAGAAGGATATTTACATGGAAATTCAAAACTTCAAGAATGGTTTAATAGCCATACAGAAGAAGACGCAACCAGAATGAAAGGGGAACTGGATAAAATTATGAAACGTAAAAACGGAACTATTCAAAGTCTCATCAAATGGTATGGAACTCTAGATGCCAAAGAGCGTTGGGTGTTTGAAACCCATAAAGATTTTAGAGGAATTAAATTAAACTAAAACACAGATGAATTCAGACGAAGCATATACACTAGCAATGGGAATTTTCCTAGTCATGGTTATTCTGGCATTAGGCGTTGGGTTGTTCACAACTATCAAAAACAAATAAGGTTTAACAAATTGTTAACATACATCCCTTTGAGTTGTCGACTATTATGGTTATATTTAACTATAAATTTAATACTAACAAAAACACAAACCATGAAAAGGAACATTTCAATACTATTTACAATCATTATCATCGGCGTAATCGTATACTCGGTGGCTTACTACTCTTCTGTCGAAGAGGTTACAATTACAGTTACCGATAAGGAGCGAATCATTGAAACCGACGGAGATAAAACCACTTCAAAATACTTGGTATTTTCCGATGCTGAAACATTTGAGAATCAAGATGAATTCTTTATGGGCAAATGGAATTCATCAGATGTTCAGGGTCAACTCAAAAATGACTCTACATATACCGCCAAAGTTATTGGTTGGAGACTACCTTTATTTTCAATGTACAGAAACATAATTTCAATTAAGTAATCATGAGAAAACTAATCAAAAGATTCCAAGGAATCAAACGTGAGTACAGCGCTCATATCAAACACCTAGCACTAACTAATGCAGGAGAAATGACAGACCTTAGTTCACATAATTCTTTTATCTGT
>WLWH01002330.1_pt1 | contig 10821 bp, 8 predicted proteins | sample 6712741 | NCBI WGS metagenome assembly WLWH01 (sample SAMN12718694, study PRJNA515312) | sponge metagenome | isolation source: marine sponge | host: Mycale hentscheli | place: New Zealand: South Island, Marlborough, Capsize Point | collected 2003-05-01 | reverse complement strand
AGATGGGCCAGACGCTGGCCGCTGAGAATGCCCTTCCCACTTACGACGGCGACCTCACGCCGTCCGGACGACCCACCAAGGCCGACGCCGACCGCAACTTCGAGCGGTACGCCCAGGAAGCTGAGGACAACAGTGAGGACTGGCGCGCGTGGTTTCGGTTGGCGGTGGCCTATGACGATGCACGGGATCGCAAGCGCGCCCGCGCGGCGATGCGCCAAGCATCAAACCTTTATGTCCGCTCGCTACGGAGCTAGGCCGGCACCGCGTAGGACCGCGGCCGTCGCTGCGGCGACGAGAATCACGACCAAGAAGGGGGCGCGCAGAGCCAGCGCGACGATGGCGGCTGCGAGTCCGGCGACACGGGCATCGACCGTCACGGCGCTACCGGTGGAAAACGTCTGCACACCGACCAGCGCCGCTAGCAAGGCGATCGGCAGTATCGCCGTCAGCCGCTGCAACCGAGGGTTGTCCAGCACTCGCTCCGGGATGACGTACCCGGAGAGTTTCAGTAGGTAGGCCCCGAGGGAGCCGACGATCACGGCGGGCCAGATCATGCGCGCCTCTTGGCCATCAAGCGCTCGGCGACGAGCGCGACCAGTACCGCCGACAGGACGGGAAGCCCTGGCCGCAGCACGGGAACAAGAGCGATCGCGACCGCAGCGCTCACCAGAGCCAGGGCGATCGTGCTCCGGTCGCGAAGGCGCGGCCACAGCAGCGCGATGAATCCGGCCGGCACCGCTGCGTCCAAGCCCAGCGTGCGCGGGTCATCGAGCGCTCCCGCCCCGAGGGCACCGATGAGCGTGCCCAGATTCCACAGCACGTAGATGGCGATGCCGGTGGCCCAAAAAGCATGCCGGGCCTGCGGCGAACCTTCCGGATAGCGGATAGCCATCGCGGTCGATTCGTCGATGGTGAGCTGGGCTTGGCCCATGGTGCGCACGATCGAGGGTCGGCGGGGCGTGGTCACGAACGAGCGGAGACTGAGCGCATACAAAGAGTTGCGCGCGCCCAACAACAGGGCAGTCACGACGGCGACAAGGGCGCCACCGCCCGTACCGAGAATCCCGACCAGGGCGAACTGCGAGGCCCCGGTGAACATTGCCAGACTCAGAAACTGCGTCTGCCACACGTCGAGACCGCTGGCGACGGAGATCGCGCCGAACGACAGCCCGTAAGCCCCGGTGGCGACTCCGATGCCCACAGCGTTGACGGTGATCGGGCGCAGGGAATCGTCAGCGGTCAGAACGCACCTGCTGGCGTAAGCCCTTCGCGTGTGAGGATCGCGAAGACGTCTTCGATCGCACAGCGGGCGGCGGGTATGTCGGCATCGACCGAATCCAACCGCAGCCGCCGAGAAAGAACGTCATCGGTATCCAGGGCTCCCTCGTGCAAGATCGCGTGGGCGACATCGACGCGGGAGGCACTCGTGTGTGGGGCGATGGGCGCGAGCGCCGCCTGTGGATCCGCGAACAGGGTGGACAGCTCTCGAACGCGTGCTGCTTCCGCCCCATAGCGCATTGTGAAGGGATCGGCGTCGAAGAATCCGGGGGAACGATCAGGGGTACCGGGTTGTGCGCCGACCAGGGCGATCGAGCGCGTCCGGCAGGGTCGGTCGGTGATCATGTCGACCGCATCTTGAGCCATTCGCCGGTACGTGGTGAGTTTGCCGCCGGTCACCGTGATCGATCCGGTGCTCGATCGAGACACCAAGTGCTTGCGCGAGACGTCCGATGTTGCGCCGTCGGTGAGATCGTCAGGATCCACCATGGAGACCAGTGGTCGGAGCCCGGCGAATGTGCCGAGCACATCGGCCGCGGTGAGTTCGGTTGCCAAGACTCGACTTACCTGACGCAGGATCCAGGCGACCTCTTCCTCGGGCGCCTGTGGGACGGCATCGATGTGATCCACACCGATATCGGTGATGCCGGCGAGAACCGTGCCGTCGGGTCGCGGCAGCAGGAAGCAGTAGCGGGCGTCCATGCCGGGAACGGGAATGGTGAGCGCTGCCCGCGGCGAGCCGAGTCGACGCGCGTCGAGAACGACGTGCGTTCCGCGCGATGGGCGTACCTGGACGCGTGGGTCGAGTTCCTCGGCCCAGACACCGGTGGCGGTGATGACATGGCTGGCCGCAACGTCGACGCTGGTGCCGGACACGCGGTCGTGTAGTCGAACGCCGTGGGAGTGAATGTCCGTTGCCTCCACCTTGGTCAGGATCGATGCACCGAAGGAGGCGGCGGTGCGCGCCACGGCAACCACCAAGCGCGCGTCATCGTTCAATTGACCATCCCAGGCCATCACGCCGCCGCGCAGAGACTGAGCATCGATGCATGGTGCGAGCGAGCGCACCTTGTTCCGAGAGATCCAGTGCGCGGGGGGCAGGACGTGGGCCGGGGTTCGCGCGCCAGCGCGCAAAAGATCGCCGGCGAGGAATCCGGCCCTGGTCACCGCCGCCGAGAGCATCGACGTGTCGGTCATCACCGGAACGATCTGCGGCAGTGCCCGAATGAGGTGGGGGGCGATGGTCGTCATTAAGTGGCCGCGTTCGACAGCGCTTTCCCATGCCACGTCCGCATGACCGGTGGCCAGGTACCGCAGCCCTCCGTGCACGAGCTTGCTCGACCAGCGAGAGGTGCCGAAGGCGAGGTCCTCGCGTTCGACGAGGACTGTTCGAAGCCCACGGCTCGCAGCGTCGAGCGCGATCCCGGTGCCGGTGATGCCACCGCCGATGACCACGACGTCCACCGTCGGGCCGCCTGTGTGGTCGTCTTCGTGGCCGCCTGCGTGGTCGCGTGTGTGCTCGTCGAGTAGCGCGCTCCACTCTCGTTGACGGCGCTGCCACGAGAGATCCGTGGACGGATCACCGATCGGCACGTACGTCGTCTCCACGTCACCTCCGGAAGTAAACGTTTTCATCATTTCCGACGGTACCCCCGGTGATCGGTGCCTGCATGGCAGGCTTCGGGCTGTGGATCACGGGGCGCCGCTGGGGGCGTGGGGCGAGGCGCCGTCGGGACGCGTTCTCGACCCGAGAGCCGAAGCGTTCGCGCGTGCACGCCTAGGGGAGCCGCTCGGTGCTCCCGGCCCGGGCGAGACCGCCGGCGGGGTCACTGAGAGAAGCGCTGCAGAGGACTCTGCGCTGACGCCCGAGCGGATGCGCGCGCTCTTCCCAGGCGTGGAGTGGAGTCTCGAGGCGTCCCTGCGGGCGCGGTTCTCGCGTGGCATGTCCTACCTGAACTTGATGAGTTGGCGGGCGGGAGAGGCGGCTCGGCTTCCCGACGCTGTGGTCTTCCCGACGAGTCACGACCACGTTCTCGAGGTGCTTGCGGCGTGTTCGGCGCAGGGGATCGCCGTGGTGCCCGTGGGTGGCGGAACATCGGTCACCGGGGGCGTGGACACTCCCGACCTCGACACGGTGGTGGTGTGCTCGCTGGATCGCATGTCAGACGTGCAGAACCTAGACACCGAGTCCGGGATCGTCACCGTCCAGGCCGGTGCGACGGGCCCGCAACTCGAGTCCTACCTGAATGAGCGCGGCTGGACCCTGGGCCACTTTCCGCAATCGTTCGAGCGGGCAACCATCGGTGGGTACATCGCGACCCGTTCATCGGGCCAATCCTCGAGTGGGTACGGACGGATCGAAGACCTTCTCGTGGGTGCCGAGGTGGCCACGCCGGTTGGGACGCTGTCGGTGGGTGGTTATCCCGCGTCCGCGACCGGGCCCGATCTGCGCCACGTCGTGTTGGGAAGTGAGGGTGCGCTGGGAATCGTCACCTCCGCCGACCTGCGCGTGCGAGCGTTCCCCACGTTTCGCGAGTACTCCGCGGCGATCGTGCCCGGGGACTTCTCTGCGGCCGCCAGTGTTGTTCGGGCCTTGACACGTTCACCGTTGCGACCCACGATCGTGCGGGCATCGGATCAAGCCGAAACGAGGGCGTTGCTGACGATGTCGGGACCCGGCGGTGTGCTGGGTGGGGCCTTCTCGATGTACGTGCGCATGCGTCGAGCCCTTCCGGGTTCGTTGATCATTGTCGGCTGGGAGTCCGAGTCGGCCACCACGCTGGCAGCCATGCGCGCCTTTGCCCGCGAGACCCTCGCCGACGCAGGTGCGGTGTCCATCGGTGGGCGCCCCGGTCGTTCGTGGGTCGCGTCCCGGTTCCTCGGTCCCTACCAGCGCGACGCGATGATGGATGCGGGATACCTGGTAGAGACCTTCGAGACCGTCGTGGTGTGGTCCGCGATTGACGACACCCACCACACGCTTGCGGAGGTTGTTCGCGCGGAGCTCGGCGACGACAGTTACGTCATGGCACACATTTCGCACAGTTACGAGGTCGGAGCCTCGCTGTATTTCACGGTCCTGGCCGGTGCGCGCAGCGACCCACGGGCATCGATGGATCGATGGCGGTCCGCGAAAGCCGCCATCATGGACGCGCTGGCCGAGTGCGGTGCCGCCGTCAGTCACCACCATGGAGTGGGGCGCGACCACCGCGACTTTCTGCCTGCAGCCATCGGCCCTGTTGGCGAAGACGTCCTTCGAGCGGTGAAAACAACCCTCGACCCCGTGTGGATCATGAACCCCGGCGCATTGGTGACCCGTTCAGATGGACAGCGATGAGAGAGCACATGACGGCAACCGTCCGTGGCCTCGTCGTCTTCGGTGGCGTCTGGCAAGCATTGTGGTTCGCCGGAGACCCGGCGCTGCGCGGGACGGTGACCGCAGGGGTTCGCGATCTTGCATCGCTTCTCATCGCCGCGTCGATCATTTCCTGGTTGGCAACATGGGTGGCGCTGTTTGGCCCACGTCGAAGCCTGGTTGTTGCTCAGCGACTACAAATATCGGCCATGGCCGCTCTGGCTGTCTCCGGGTTGATCTTGACGGCGAATTCGGTCACCGGGGCGGACGGTTGGCTCGTCGGTGCATCAATCGTCAACCTCGCGTCCGGTCTGGCCGGACTGATTCTCGCCCGCCGGGTGGCCGTCATCGTCATTGCCACCATGGTCACCGTCGACGCGGTGCTCGTGTCGGTTGTGGTGGTTGCGGGTCAGGCGGGGCAGGCATGGTCGCTGGCGATGGTGTACCCGCTGTACGCGCTCACCCTGGGCCTCGCGTGTGCTGCGGCTCGCAACGGCTTGTTGCGATCAGCGATGGACAGAGACGACTCAGCAGCCGAGCTTCGCAATCAACACCGCGCACGGGCAACGAGCGAGTTCGCGGACGCATCGATTACCTCTGCGGAAACCCGGCTTCACGAAACGGTTCTCAATACCTTGACGGCTATCGACCGGGGCGGCTTCGGCAGTGATGCCGACACCCAGGATCGCGTGCGCGAGCGCGCCGAGGAGTCAGCCGAGGTACTGACGTTGTTGTCCGAAGGGTCGATGGCGGGCCCGTCATGGACCGGGGACCTGCGTGTTGACCTTGCCGGTGCCATCGTCGACCTGGAAGCCACGGACGTGCAGGTGCACCTTGTCGGTGACTTGAGTCGAGACGTGGCCGGGGGAGAAGTCGATGACGCCACGTACGGTGCTCTTGCGAGCGCTGTTCGAGAGTCGCTGATCAACGCGCATCGGCATGCGCGCGCCACCACGGTGACGGTGAAGGGGCGAGTAGTCCACGCGTCGCAAGGGGACTGGTGGAGCGTTCGCGTTGACGACGACGGCTGTGGCCTCGGGGGATCCCCCGTGGGCTTTGGGGTGAACAGCATCATCGGCGAGGGCATGGAGAGCGTTGGGGGTCGATCGACGGTGGGGGATGATCCTCGAGGTGGAACGCGCGTGACGCTGGAGGTGCCGATCACGGCGTTCGTTTCTGAACGATCGGTCAACTCGATGTCGCCCCTGCGGGCGGTGGGTGTGCCGATGGTGTCCGCGTTTACCCTTTTCACCGCGTATTCCGCCCTGGTGACGTGGAACTTTGCGCAGCGGCCCGACGTCAATCTCCTGGCTCTCGCCCTGTTCCTGTCCACGGCCACCGTCTTGTTTCTCGCCTCACGGGATCGGCGGTATGCATGGATGCCAGCGTGGGCGTGCGTCACCGCGCTCGTCTTGGTGCCCGCCATGATGCTGGTGGAGGTTCAGGCCCAGGCCGTACGCAACCCGGTGGGGGATTGGACGTCCGAAGTCAGCGCGGTGTTTCTCTTTGTTGTTGTGGCGACGGGTCCTCGATGGATAGGGCCGCTGGCGATCATCGCGTGGCTCATCGGTCAGGAAGGGCAGCTGGTGGAACTCGCCAAGCCGGGAACCTTCGTCATCGTTATCGCGATGGTGATGGGGTGGGGTCTTCGTCGGACGTACCGGCAGACGAAGGCGGACCGTCAGGAGGCGGGGATAGAGCGCACGGCCTTGGCGGTGAGCCGAGGCAAGGTGGCGAACGCGCAACAGCGATACGCCGATATCGACAGCGATGCGTTGAGCGAAATGCTTCGCGGTATCGCGCGAGGAGACATCGACCCAGAAGACGATGATGTGCGACGGACGTGTGCACGTTATGAGGGGATGCTGAGATCGGTGATGCGCCTTCGACCCGAATCCTCGATGGTCGAGCGCGACCTATTGCGGTTGGTTGTGGCGGCTCACGATCGGGATATCGACTTGGACGTGGTGGTCGCGGACAACGTGTCTGGTCGTGACGGCCTGGATACGTTTGATGATGTGCGGCGACTTCTCGATGTCGCCGTGCAGGGATCGTCGGCGCGGGCAACGATCTCTGACGACGCCGAGGGATTCGTCTTCCGATTCGTGGGTCACGTCGACCCGACGACGGCTGCACGGGTGTGTGATCACTGCGAGGTCATGGACGAAGAGCAGGGGCTGGTGGCGATCGAAGAGCGCTGGCACGAGCCCGCCCGTGGGCCAGCGCAACGCAGTGCGTTGTCCGTCGACGAGCAATTCTCAGCGCAAGGATCGGGGGTTTAGTCCGGTGGAGGAGCAGCACGCAGCAGTGTCGGTCGCGGTCATCGATGACCATGAACTTGTGCGTCAGGGTCTGGCGTCACTCCTCGCAGGCGCGGTGGTCGCTGGCCGCCAGGTTGAGGTCGTGTACGCGGGAGGCAGTGTCCACGCCGGAATCGACGCGCGGCCGGACATTGGCTTGCTAGATGTCGATCTCGGCCCAGGGTCGGCGCCGGTGGACGAAGCCGTCGGTGAGCTCCTCGAAGCCGGGAGTCGGGTCCTGATGATTAGTGCGTACGACGACGCCCGCAGTATCAAGGCCGGACTCGAGGCGGGGGCGCTTGGTTTCGTGCCCAAGCGTGTGTCCCTCGAGGTGTTGGTGGAGGCGCTGTGCACCGTCTACACCGATGAGCTTTATTTGTCGGTCGATCTCGCGTCGATCCTGGCGGCCGCTGTCGAAACACCGGACCTGAGTCCTCGCGAGTCCGAGGCGCTGCGGCTGTACGCGTCGGGCTTGTCGATGACCGCGGTCGCTCGCCGGTTGGACATCTCCCCGCACACGGCCAAGGAGTACCTCGACCGGGTCCGGGCGAAGTACGCAGCGGTGGGACGCGAGGCCCGCACCCGCACCGAGCTGTACGCGGCGGCACAGTCAGACGGGCTGTTGGAGGAACCCGGGCAATCCTGAAGTCTTCAGGAAAAAGTTCTGGTTCGTCGGTCGTGTCCCCCCAATTGGGGACACGAAGCGGTAGCGCCCGCGGGCGTCGACACGCCATTGTGTGGTGTCCGGCGACAGCGGGGGAGTCGCCGGATTTTTTTACCCGAGTGCGCGGGTCACAGATAGGCGCGCAGGCGTATTTGCCGCAGGGTCACCGGTGAGGCTCCGGCCGGTTCATCAATGGCTGGTTCGTCGTAAGCGATCTCGCGGTGGGCTCCATCGGAGTCGAACCCGGCGGAGCGCAAGATGTGCAGTCGATGATCGTCCGCGGCGGCGATCCATACCGACAGCGCGCGGGCGCCGACACTCGTTGCCGAATCAGCGAGCGCTGCCAGCAGCCGCGAACCGTGGCCTGCACCGCGCTCAGCGGGCAACACCTCCCAGGCCACGATCTCCACGGTGTCGGGTTCGGCATCGGTGTCCAAACACGGTGCGATGCCCGCGAATCCCACCGGTTCTCCGCCACGGGTAGCGACCACGACACGGTGCGCGGGCCCGGGCGGAGCGATCACTGCCCGAGCCCAGGCGAGCTCGGCGTCATTCGCGGTCACGGCGTCGAAGATGGATTCGGGCCACGAATAGTCGTGACGCCAGCAGGTCTCTTGCATCGTCGCGATGGCGGTGGCGTCGGCGGCTGTTGCCTGTCGCACGAAACCTGGCTCGCCGGAGCCTGGTGGATCACCCATCTGAATAGTCTCTCGCGGGTAGTGTTGCGAGGGTGCCCAGCCTCCCTGACAGCAGTGATAGCACCGCTTCCGATGCCTCCGCCGCCAGTGATGCCAGCGGCGACATCACGTTTCGCAGCGACGTCACCGTGGAACTCGTCCGGGCGAGCGCTCGGGATGCCGACGTCGTATTTGCCGCCCGCGTCTCGACTGTCGGTGAGTCCAGTGTCGAGGATGTCGATTCTGATGCGCAGCGTTCAGCGGGGCTGATCCGGTATCTGATGCGCGAGCGTCATGGAAGTCCGTTCGAGCACAACTCCATGACGTTCTTCGTCCAGGCGCCCATCTTCGTATGGCGTGAGCACATGCGGCATCGGATTGCCAGTTACAACGAGGAATCCGGTCGATATCGAGAACTGCGTCCGATCTTCTACGTTCCGGACCAGACGCGGTCGGTGGTCCAGGACGGAAAGCCCGGGGCCTATGAGTTCCATCCCGGCACGCCAGAGCAGTACGCCGTGATCGACTCGGCAACCCGGGAATCCTGCGTGGTGGCCTACGACTCCTATCAGCGCATGCTGGATGCAGGTATCGCCCGGGAAGTGGCGCGCATGGTGTTGCCGGTCACCATCTATTCGTCCGCCTACGTGACGATGAATGCCCGTGCGTTGATGAACTTCCTGTCGTTGCGCAAGAAGAGTGATGATGCGACGTATCCGAGTTATCCCCAGCGGGAAATCGAAATGGTCGCGGAGGCGTACGAGGAGCATTTTGCTCGACTGATGCCGATCACCCACGAGGCTTTCGTGGCTTCCGGGCGAGTGGCCCCGTGATGCTGGCCAGCCGATAGCCTGACGGTCATGTCGGAACACGCCTCGCCCCGCGGAACTCCCTTCGGAGTGATGCTCACCGCGATGGTCACGCCTTTCGCGCCCGATGGCAGCCAAGATCTCGATGGCGCGCAGGTGCTTGCTGCGCACCTGGTCGATCAGCTGGGGCACGACGGACTCGTGATCAACGGGACGACGGGTGAGTCCGCCACCAAGACCGACCAAGAGGATCGCGACCTGGTTGCCGCAGTCGTCGAGGCCGTCGGCGATCGCGCGTGGGTGGTGGCCGGTGTCGGCACGAACGACACCTCGCATTCCATCGCGAGCGCCAAAGCTGCGGCCGCAGCCGGCGCGCACGGCGTCATGGCTGTCGCCCCCTACTACAACCGACCCCCGCAGGAAGGCTTGATCACCCACTTCCATGCGATCGCTGATGCCACAGACCTGCCGCTTTTGACGTACGACATCCCCAAGCGAACCGGTGTCGCCATCGAGACGGAAACCCTCGTGCGTATTGCCGAGCACCCGAGTGTGGTGGCAAACAAGGACGCGAAGGGTGATCTCGATGCCACGCAGTGGGCGATGGCTCGCACGGACCTGGCGTGGTACTGCGGTGATGACATCTTGAACTTGCCGATGCTCATGCTCGGGGCGTCGGGGATGGTGTCGGTGGTGGGTCACGTCGTGGGGGACCGTCTCAAGGAGATGGCACAGGCGCTCGCGGCTGGCGACGTTTCCCGGGCCCGCGCCATCAACGCCGAACTGCTGCCCGTCTATACGGGTCTGTTCCGAACCCAAGGTGTCATCTTGACCAAGGCAGCCTTGCGCATGCAGGGCCTACCGGCGGGCGGCTTGCGATTGCCGCTCGTCGACGCGACCCCGGCCCAGGAGGAGCAGTTGCGTATCGACCTCGCCGGGGTTCGCGGCATCGGCGCCTGACCGTGCAGCACGACGAGATTCCCTCGCCCGCGCCGCTGAAGAAGGGGGCGCTGCGGGTTCTGCCGATCGGCGGCTTGGGAGAGATCGGCCGCAACATGGCCGTTTTCGACTTCAACGGCTCGCTACTCATCGTCGATTGCGGGGTGCTCTTTCCTGAAGAGTCACAACCGGGCGTCGATTTGATCCTGCCGGACTTCTCTCCCATCGCGGAGCGCTTGTCCGATGTCGAGGCAATCGTCCTCACGCACGGACACGAGGACCACATCGGAGCGGTTCCCTACCTCCTGCGGATGCGTCCTGATATTCCGATCTACGGAAGCCGTCTGACACTGGCGTTCCTGAAGGCGAAGACGACCGAGCACCGGCTGTCGCCGGACTTGCACGAAGTCAGCGATGGCGAGCAGGTGCAGGTGGGCCCGTTCGGCGTCGAATTCCTCGCCGTCAATCATTCAATTCCCGATGCCATGGCCGTGGCAATCACCACCGATGCTGGCCGGGTCCTGCACACCGGGGACTTCAAGGTCGACCAGCTGCCGTTGGATGGTCGGGTCACCGACCTCAACAGCTTCGCTCGTTTGGGTGATGAGGGAGTGGATCTGTTGATGATCGACTCCACGAATGCCGAGGTTCCGGGGTTCATTCCCAGCGAGCGGGACATCATGCCGGTCCTGGACTCCGTCTTCGCCAAGGCACGAGGTCGCGTCATCGTCGCCTCCTTCGCCTCACACGTGCACCGCATCCAACAGATCATCGATATGGCCGTCGAGCACAGACGGAA
>WLWH01002329.1_pt1 | contig 10825 bp, 9 predicted proteins | sample 6712741 | NCBI WGS metagenome assembly WLWH01 (sample SAMN12718694, study PRJNA515312) | sponge metagenome | isolation source: marine sponge | host: Mycale hentscheli | place: New Zealand: South Island, Marlborough, Capsize Point | collected 2003-05-01 | reverse complement strand
CTTTGTGCAAATAAATCATTTGATATAAATTCTTTTACTATAACGCTAATTGTTTTCTTTTTTATCAATTCAGTTTGATTTGTGTACCCTGCGTATCTTTGATATAACTCTTGACAATTATAAACCAATAATTCTTTCAATGTCAATGAATTGCAAAATCTATTGAAATCTTCTGTTAAAAATGAAGGATCTTGAGGTTTTTTTTCTTGCAGTAATAACCGTTTATTTGATAAGTAGTTTAGATTCATACAGTTAATCACCATATCATCAGTTATTGCTGATACTATCATTGTTTTTCTTTTCTGGGGATTTTGAAAACATATTTTTATTCCATATACTTTTGTTTGAAATTTTTTTGTTGTTCTAGCCAAATCAAAACAATCTAATGTAATGGCTGTTTCAACAAGCATAAAATCTTCGATTATTCTATTTTTTACTAACTTCTTTTTTTCCTTTGTATCCTTACTATTTTTTTCTTTCCAATCTAATATTTTATAATTAATAGGATGTGCATATTTTTTTATTACTTCATATAAATCAATATTATCTGATGTTATATTTTGTGATATATATTCATGACCAAAACATATATTCAAAACATCTTCTATATTTTTAGTTCCATATAATCTAAAATTAACAGATAAATCATTATTTATAGTTTGTAATCTATTTATAACATCATTAAAATCTATCATATTTTTTTTCCCAGATAAAATAGTCTGTATATTTTTTGTTTCATTATATAAGTTTTCCAAACTTTGAATACATATATTCAATTCTCCTGCATCCAAAACATCTAATGTTTTATATTTTTGAACATATAATATAGTGTCCTGGATAATATTTTGATATGTTTTATTTTTTTTTAAGCATAAAGTTCTAGATGATGATTTTTTTTGTTTCTTTTTTTGCGAAGTTTTAATTTTTTTATTTTTCAGTTCTTTCATGTAATATATATTGCGATTTTTTAATTATTGCTAAACACTTATTATAAAAATTATCGATTATTAAAAATATATTTGTGAAAAAAATGAAAAAGTTTTTATTGGATTAAAAAATATTGTACTTACAGAAAAATAATCAGCACCGTAATTTTTATACTCTTCCATTGTTTTAATATCATATATTCCTCCTCCTGCAATAATAACAGTATCCTTATAAAACTTTCTCAAAAATTGTATTGTACTTTTTGTATAAGGTATTAATTCTTTACCTGATAAACCACCATATTTGGTCGGTAATGTATTAGATGCGTGAAATTGTCGAAAACCTTCAGTGTATAATCTATCTATTATTTCGCCATCCGGTTTGGGAGGTAATTTAATTATACACCAATCTCTTTTAGGATTTAAAAATAATTTTAACCCATTATTAACCATATGGTTATCAGTATTAGGACAACTAACATTTAGTTCTATATCCATATCTTCTGGAATTTTATCAACAATTTGTTTTATTTCATTTTGTTCCATTATAGCAATGCTAATTATTTCCCCTTTCTTATATGTATTAATTGCATAATCAATACCAGGATTTCTTAATCCTATTCTATTAACCCATCCCATTCCGGGAATATATCTTAATGTTTTTAATATTTGTCCCCATTTACCGGGTCGTTCTTTTAATGTAAAACTTCCTCTTATAGGAATTGTATTCGGTAAATGTATGTAATTTCCAAATGGCGGTGAAATAAATATCATATAGATTAAATTATTAAATATGATTTAAATAGTTGTCACTTATTTATTTAAATGGGTGTTCCAAGCTATTTTGCTTACTTGATAAGAAATCATAAAGAAATGATATTGAAATTGGCTGGCTTCAAAAAACAAATAAATAATTTGTATTTTGATAGTAATTCTATAATCTATGATGCGTTGCGATTTCTCTCCAAAGATTATGACAAATATAAAAATGACGAAGCTTTTGAAAAAGAGTTAATACGATTAGTATGTGTTAAATTAGAAAATTATATTAATGATATTAAACCTAACAAAAAAGTATTAATTGCATTTGATGGAGTAGCCCCTGTTGCAAAGTTAGAACAACAGAGAACTAGAAGACATAAATCTATGTTAGAACATAAGATTATGAATCATATTTCTGGAGAGAAAAATGAATGGAATAAAACTGCTATTACTCCTGGAACAAATTTTATGGATAAGTTGAATTTCACAATTGATAATTTTTTTAAAGGTCAAGAAAAGAAATATGGTATAGAAAAGTTCATTTTTACTGGGTCGAATGAACCAGGTGAAGGAGAACACAAGTTGTTTGGTTATATCCGTGATTATGAATGTCATAAACATGAAGTCACTGTTGTTTATGGATTAGACGCAGATTTGATTATGCTTTGTTTAAATCATCTTAGAATTAGTAAAAATATTTATTTATATAGAGAAACTCCTGAATTTGTAAAATCTATTGATAAAAGTATAAACCCCAATGAAAGTTATTTATTAGATATTCCATATCTAGCACAGAGGATTATATTAGAAATGAATGGATATAAAAAACCATCATCAACTCAAGAAACAAATAAATTATATGACTATATTTTTCTGTGTTTTTTCTTAGGAAATGATTTTTTACCACACTTTCCTTCAGTTAATATTAGAACTAATGGAGTTGGTATTATGTTGGAAGCATACAAAGAAGTAATCGGTAAAAAAAACCAAAACTTAACAAATGGTAAAAAGATATATTGGAAAAATGTTAGAAAACTTGTAAAATTTTTGGCTGATAATGAATATGATAATTTAATGGATGAATATCAAATTAGACAAAAATGGGAAAGGCGTAGTTTTAAAAGTAAAACAGAAGAAGAGAAGAAAGATAGATACTTGCATATTCCTATCAAAAATAGAGAAATAGAAAAATATATAAATCCATATGAAAGTTTTTGGCAAAAGCGCTATTATGAAGCTCTTTTTAATACAGATGAAACACACGAATTCAAAAAGGAAGTAAGTGTTAATTTTATGGAAGGACTAGAATGGGTAATGAATTATTATACAAAAGGTTGTGTTGATTGGAGATGGCATTATAGATATAATTATCCTCCATTGTTTAATGATTTATTGAAATTTATACCAAGTTTTGATACCATTATGATTGAACCTAATAATCATACAAATGTAAGTCCATATGTGCAATTGTCATATGTTCTTCCAATTGAGAGTTTGCCTCTCATTCCAAATGATATTGGAGAGAAATTGTTAAAAGAAAAAAGTGAATATTACACTGAACAATATGATATAAAATGGGCATTTTGCAAGTTTATGTGGGAAAGTCATCTTGAATTACCACATATAGATTTAGATGACTTGGAAGAATTTGTAACAAATATCTAAGTATATATGTATATGTCTGGTGAAAATAAACATACTGAAGAACCTTCCACTGCATTCGTTGCAACTCAAAATAAAAACCCAACTTTAGAAGATTATGGAAAAGCATTAGATATTCTAGAAAGAATATTTTATCTTTTACACGATTTAGATTATCCAAGGAGAGGGTCGGATTTTAAAAGTAATCAAAAGGAAATAAAAAAATTAGTATTAGAATTATATAAGTCAAATTTACCTTTAAAAAAAGGGAATATAGCTACTTTTAAAAAAATAGTAATTACTCCTGGTGGCAGAGGAAGTCGCTACAAAGATATATGGGCTATAGTTGGTGATAAAAAAGAAAATCCTATGAATCTCCAAGCTGATGGTTCATATGGGATAGGAGAAGATTCTCTTTTTTCTGTTAATAGTGAAAATCCAGAAGATATTACTCAAAATATGCCAACGGGAGGTGGTGGCACAGGTGATGGTAATGATTATGGACCAAGTCGGTTTAATGCGTACGGCCAAGCAGTACAACATATAAAAGATGAGGTAATTAATTTTATGGAAGAATTACCTGGTGGTCGAAATTTCTTAATTGAAAATCCTGGTGGAAAAATATATGACTGGTGGTGGTGGGACTACAAGACTATGAAGTCGTACAGCGAGCTCAGGGAGTGGTTGCGGGCTCGTAATAAAGCCGCTTTAAATACTGCATTAGCGCGGCCAAAGAAAAGCAAAAGACCCGAAGGTGCATCAATGATACCGCGTCTGGAAGGATCAAAGCATTTGGAACAACGCATCGCTGGCTTTTTGGGAGGTCGTAGAAAAACACGTAAAAAAAGAAAAAAGAGAAAAACTAGAAGAAAATCTAAAAAGAGGAGAAGAAAAAGAAAGAAGAGAAAATCCAAAAAGAGAAGAAGATAACTGATTTAAACATTATACTGAATTATATGTAATGGTAAAAATTACAAATAATTCCTATATGGAAATCAAATCACATTATGATGATGTTTTAAATAAAGATAGAGCTTCATTCAAATCTAGTAATGATGAACCAACACCAATATCATGTGTAGAAGAAATGATAAAGAAAATACCAAATAGCTTTTGGAATAGGGACTTGGAAAATGTAAAAATATTAGATCCTGTTTGTGGAAATGGAAATTTTCATTCCGTAATTTATAACAAATTAATAAAAAAAAATATCTCTCCAAAAAATATTTTAGAAAACATTTTATATTTCAATGATGTTGATTTAAATCGAACAATTATGATTAATACTATCTTTGAGGCAAACAAGTATAATTTGAATATTACTACTCAAGATTATCTTGAGTATAATGAATCCCAACAATTTGATTTGATTGTAGCAAATCCTCCATATGCAAAATTATTGCCTAATGGTAAAAGAGCATCCAAAAACCATAATTTAATTAAACCTTTCTTAGAAAAATCGTTAAAATTATTAAAACCCAATGGTTACTTGCTTTTTATTACACCAGACAATTGGATGTCATATGCAGATAGAAATACATTGATAGAAAAACTAACTTCATTACAAATATTATACTTAAATATTCATACAGCAAAAAAATATTTCAAAAAGATAGGATCTAGTTTTACTTGGTATATTATCAAAAATTGTCCAGGAAAAAGAAAATTTACAGTAGAAGGAATAAGAAAAGGTGTTCCATATAAAAGTAAGGTAAAAAGTGAAGTTAGAAAATATATACCACTTGTTTATAATAATTTAATTCAATCTATATTACATAAAACATTAGATAGTGATTTACCTAAGTTCAATGTAGAAACATCTAGCGATTTGCATAAATATACAAAGAAAAATTTGATATCAGTAGAACAAGATGAAGCTCATCCATATAGATTGATTCATACTCCAAAACAGACAGTATATGCTAGTAGGCCTCATAAATATCAATCAGGTTATAAGGTATTTATTAGCACAACTAGTTATTATTCGGTAGGTGTAGATGATTGCGGTATGACACAATCAATTGCCTTTATAAGATGTGAGGATGATATAGTTAAGGCTCATAAAATTAGAGATATATTAAAGCATCCACTTTATAAATTCTTAAATGATATTTGTAGATGGGGTAATTTTAATAACATAAGAATTCTACAGTCGTTTCCAGAAAGTCAAGATGTAGAATCTATATGGAACAGATTTAGTATAAATGATACAGAAAAAGAATTTATTCTTTCCTTCAAATGAGATTGAAAAATATCTGAAAATTGAAATTTTTTGTTTCTGACATATTAATTATAACTAGTAAATGAATACAAAAATGCCAAAAATAAACAAAGATAAAGTCCGCAAACGCGCGGCTTTGATACAAAAAATAAAACAAAAAAATAAAGGTACAGGTGCTGGCGGAGCCAACACTAATATTAATGGAGAGAAATTGGAAAAAAGGGTTCGTAATTTTATGTCTACAGAATTTATACGAGTCGGGAAACCAATATTTGCGGGCAAGGTCAGCAAAAAAACAGGGTGTCAAACAATAATAGAAAAAGTTAAAAAAAATGATCAATTCTATATAAGAGCGTTTGAATGTGGTTTTGAGAGGTGGGAAGATAAAATACTTAATAAAGGAAAAAAAGGAGTCGATAAACTTAAAGGTTCTGTAAGACCAGATGATTGTTTTATTAATGAAAAAGATAAAATAATCAACTGGATAGAGTGTAAATCGCAAAACGGACCGGGTTCGGTTGCTGAAAAATTACAAACTGGTACTAAAAAAATTAGAAATTTAAAACGGCGATTTCCAGGTTGGACTATAAATTACAATTATATCTTAGATGCTTACTTCAGGAAAAAGGCTAAGGCAGAAATTCTTGATTTAGGTGAAGATGGTATTCCATATATATGGAATGACGACCCAGCATTCGAAAAAAAACTTTTGAATATTATTCGATAAAAAAAATAAAAAAATAAAAATTAATTTTTTTATTTAAAAATAATACTTAATTAAATGTATAATGCCTGGTAGGATTGTACATTTAAAAACAAGACAAGAATTAAAAGAATTTATAACCACAAGTAATGCATTTATTATAGATTTTACTGCTACTTGGTGTGGTCCTTGTAAAACAATAAAACCTTTAGTTGAAACTGCGTGGGAACAAATAAAAGGTCGGTTCGATATGATTATCGTAGATGCAGACGAAGGTAGCGACATATGTAGTTTTTTAAAGGTAAGAGGATTCCCTACATTAGTAAGTTTTATAAATAAAGAAATGGTAGAAAGTGTTCAAGGAGCTGATATAGCAGGAGTCAAACATTTTTTTCAAAGTAGTTACAATAGGGTTTTATCGTAATTTAATAGTTCTATTTAATTTTCTATTAGATTTTTTGAAACTTTTATATCTTTTTCTTTTCTTTTTCCTTTTCTTTCTTCTTCCACCGGCTCGTATATCAACAGGATTTTGATTAACATCTGTCAAAAATACCATTAAAACTCTAATTAATTGTGGATTGTGTTGATTTGCCCATTGTGTAAAGTTATCTGCTGCTTGATTTAAGTCTTGTAATTGTTGAGCATTGAAATTATTTTGCCAATTTACAGCACCTCCGCGCGCCTGACCCTGAGTTATATCATAATTGCCACCATTTCTATTAGCAACTAAATAAAGGAAAGGAACAAATGTTGGCGAATTAGCACCATATTGTCCTCCTCCAACTGCTGCTGCTAAATTAGTAAATTCACCATAAGCTATTGCAAGAGGATCTCCAATGTTAGCCTCACTCCATGCTCCCCATTGATTTATAAAAAATTCCTGACTATTTGCACCAAAATAAGGTGTTTGTTGTCCTCCTCCACCATCGCCACCAACATCATCACCTTGTGGACCTTGTGCTCCTTGTGGTCCTTCTGGTGGTCCATCTCCACCTGTTGATGGGGGTTCAGCACTATCTCTTGGTCGATCTATACCGGCGGCTTCTGGTTCCTCCGCATCTACACCAGGGTTATATACTTCATCCCAAATTTGATTACCAATTACAAATTTTTTAGGCAATACAAATAATTCAATATCACCAGCACCTTCTATTTTTCTACCGTTTTTCCACGACTTTTTGATAGCTAAATTTACTAAACTATTAAATTTAGTTTTTTTGTTACTTAGTCTAGAGTCTCTTTGAAATTTACTAGTTTTTGGTCTAGTAAAATATCTATATATTCTATCAAATTCATTTTCATCAATGGGATGTTGATATATATTACTACCACTCAATCTGGCAGTATATAATTGGCCTACTTGAACATAGTCATTAATATCCATATCTGCTATATCTGTATTATCAAATAATAATTCATCTGGAAGGTGTGCACACCAATAACTAGCAATATAAGCAATAAATTGAGTAGGATCTTTACTAACAAGTAATTCCCCAAATATTTTTAAAATATTACGGCGTAATCGTTCGTTTACGATTTCATGTGCTAATATACCTGATAGACAGGGAAGTATCTGAGGCATCATAGTAATAAACAAACTGAAAAATTGGTTTCTTTGTTGTTTATTTCCATTAAGTATATGAGTAAAATTATTTTTGTATTTTTTTATAATTAATAAAGCAAAAAGCCAATTAATAAAAGCATCAACATTTAATTTATCAGTTGGATATAGTGTTTGGTCTTCTTCATTAAGCATTTCCATTAAATCATTAGTTCCTCTTTTACAAGGAAATAACATTTCTTTCAATGGAGTTTTAATTATACAATTCACCCATATATAATATAATAAAGGTTCGATGGTATCAGCAGGAAAGCCAATTTCATTTAATGCAATAAATAAACGATATAAAATCACAGACTCTCCTTGTACATACCATTTACCATTTTCAGCTTCTTTACCATAAATAGTAAAAAAAACTCTAAATATTAATCTTTTTGTAGGCATATCTACTTGTTGTGGAACTCCGTCAAGCGTTCTAGAATCAGGGTTTCGTTGAATTATATCAAGATGTAATTGTTGAATAATATTTTTAACAATTTCTCCACTAAAACGAGATAATGTGCCATTAGCTATCAATGGGTCAATAGCAGTATTATCTCCTTGATAAAATGCTTCAGGTATCATTGCTATAGATTGTTGATATCTTTGTATAGCATTATTTCTTTCTTCATCATTTTTAAAACCACACCAATACCACCAGTTAAAATTTTCATTTAAAGGGTCTCTTTCTTGTTCTCTATTTGTTCTTAGGAATTCTTCCCAATTATCGAAGCTTATTTGCATATGATGCCATGGTCCTCCTTGTTGCGCCATTATTATATATTGTGAATAAATAAATAAATATAAAATAATATAAAAATTTATATGGAAGATTTTGATCTAGATATAGACAATTATCAATTAGAAGATATATTGAATCTATTTCATTTAGACTATAAATTTGATAGAGCAAGTATGAAAAAGGCTAAAGCAATGGCATTGAAAACTCATCCAGACAAAAGTGGGTTATCTAAGGATTTTTTTTTATTTTTTATGAAAGCTTACAAGATGTTAGAAGCAATATATGAATATCGTTATAAAAAAGAACAATGTGCTAAAAAACAAAAGTATAATGCTGAAGTAGATACGGAAAACAAGCTACTATTAAAAAAGTTAGATGGTAAAAGTGCCAAAGATTTTAATGTATGGTTTAATGAAATGTTTGAAAAGGTAAGAGTTAAAGATGAAGATCTGGACACAGGTTATGGTAAATGGTTTAAATCAAATGATGATATAAATGAAGAACAAATAAAGAGTATGGCTGCAATGGGAGAAGTATTTGATAGAAAGAAAAAACAAAGTAAAGCATTAATAAAACATAATGGTATTAAGGAAATGATGTCAGGTGGAGGTTATGGGTTGACTAGAGAAAAACCAACCGAATATGGAAGCGATATATTTAGTGGTAATTTACAATACGAAGATTTAAAAAAAGCACATACAGAAACAGTAGTTCCTGTGACAATGGAAGATTTTACAGGAAAAAAGAAATTTGATAGTGTGGAAAGTTATGTGAGATATAGAGAGGACAATACACCAGATATGGTTTCTTTAGAACAGTCAAAAAGAATGATGAGAGAAAGAAATATGCAAAATGATAAGATAAATACGGAAAGAGCATTTAGGTTAATCAAAAGAGATGAAGAAATAGGCCAAGCGAATCAAAAATGGTGGGCGAATTTAAAGCAATTAAAAAATTAATAAATTATTTATTATATATATAATGAAGATAGTGAATTATATATTGGTATTTATCGCAGTGACCGCTATAGGTATGCTATATGATAGATATAGTAAAAAGTTTTATCCGGATGAGGAATTAGATAAATATAATTTAGTAAGAAAATATTTATTAAATGAAAGTGATTCATTAGATGGAAAACCATTTTTATGGATTCATTCAAAACACAAAGTAAATGCAAGAGATTGGGATAGCTTTTATTCACGAAATACTAAACGAATGAACCAGCCATATAAAGATTTATGTGTAGAATCAATAGTGAAACACTGTAGTGATAGTTTCAAGATTTGCTTAATTGATGATAGTTCTTTTGAAAAAATAGTTCCAGAATGGAGTATTTGTTTGGATGGTCTAGCAGATCCTATAAAGAGTAGAATAAGAAAATTAGCATTAACAAAACTAATACATACATATGGAGGTATGTTGTTGCCTAATTCAACAATAGTTATGAAAGATTTAAGAAAGTTATATGATGAGAAAGTCAGTGGAAACAAGATGTTCACAGGAGAATTATTAAATAGAAGCGATAGTAATGCTCATAGTCGGTTTGGTCCAAGTAGTAAAGTATTGGGTTGTGTAAAAGGTTGTGATAAAATGAAAGAATTATCTGAACATTTAGAGATACTTATATCCAGAGATAATACAGATCAACCAAATTTTGAAGGAAATATTAGTAGATATTTACGAAAACTAATGTCAGAAGGTAAATGTAATATTATTTGTGGTAAAGGATTAGGAACCAAAAATAAAGAAAATAAGGTGATTTTAGTGGATCACTTATTAGAGGAATCATCATTAAATTTATGTATGTGTTCGTTATATTGTATCATTCTTCCAGACGATGATATACTAAATAGAACAAAATATCAATGGTTTGCAAGATTAAGTCATAGACAAGTATTAGAAGCTAATACTCAAGCAAGTAAATTTATACTTATAAGTCATGGTAAATAAAATATTTAATTTCATATTTAGATTTTGAATATTTTATATCCGATGTAAATGGAATGTGATGATATTTACATATTTGTCGAACAATAGTAACAAAATTCTTGTATGTTTTTTCTCTTTCTAAATAATGATGTTTTGATTTGAAATAATATTTTTTCAAATTTTCACAAAAAGGAACAATCTGTTCTTCTAATTTAATCCTTTTGAAAGCCTCCTTAGAAAAAATATATTGATTTTGATTTTTTTCACAGAATTTATCTAAAAATTCAAAAAAATC
>WLWH01002326.1_pt1 | contig 10850 bp, 17 predicted proteins | sample 6712741 | NCBI WGS metagenome assembly WLWH01 (sample SAMN12718694, study PRJNA515312) | sponge metagenome | isolation source: marine sponge | host: Mycale hentscheli | place: New Zealand: South Island, Marlborough, Capsize Point | collected 2003-05-01 | reverse complement strand
GATGTCGGCTGTCTCAACTGAGAACGTGCTATCCGCAGCGTTGAAATAATCGCTGAGATCGAATTCGTCAAGATAAGTTTTGGTTCCTTTGCCGTGAATGAACGTAGGCATTATTCGTCCTCATCTTTTTCAGGGGCAGGTTTACCGCCGACTGCTTCAAGGATTCCGATATCAACCATCCAATCAGCTTTCTTTGCTGGCATCTCGACAGTTGCACCGGGTTCGTAGCGCTTGCCTGAGAATTCAATTCCAGACTCGCCGTCATCGCCGCCGGTCACTTTATATTTAGGCATCGCGCCTCCTGTTTGGGAATGGCGCGGCCAAAGAGACCGGCCACGTAGGGCACTGGACACAGAGGTCACTGCTGGCGAGTGTAGTCCATGCGTTTGTGCTGCTTGCGTACGTTCAAATTATTTTGAGGTTTTTACTTGATTTAGTCGCAAGGGGCACCCCTAGCATGTATGATTATTGTATGGCAGCAGACGAAACCTCAAATCAAGGAGACAGCCAAATGTCAGTAACAACAGCAAGACTTAAAACCCAAGTAACCGAAAACGTAAAGCGAGCCGAAGATTTAACCGCCGGAGATCGATTCCGATTCTTCTGCGAAGACTCATTCAGAACCGTCGCAAGCGTTACAACGACCGGCGACTGTGTAACCGTAACCACGGTTCGGGAATTCTTTGCAGGTGCCACATTCGACTTCGACGCCTCTGACTTGGTAGAGCTTTCATGTTTGAGAGTTAGTCAAGGCTAATCAACACTAACCAACGATTGAGCCGCCCTTCGGGGCGGTTCTTTCTTTTTTGAGATTTGTTCTATATTGACTTGACAGGGGGACCCCTAGCAGGCATAATTATTATATGGCAGCAATCATCACCTCAGTCAAAGTTCACCAGAGCATCTGGTTCGACTTCGTTCTGTGGGTGACCCGAACAATAGGAGAAATCACATGAAGTTTGCCGATCTAACCGAAAAACAACAAATGAAGGTTGTGGATGAGACTGGACGAACCCGTCAAGCATTCACCACTGACCCTGCACCCATGCCAGAAATAGCATGGAATATGTACCTCTGTTCACGTCCCGGTCAAGAACTACTAGCTGAAACCTGCGGCACTCGCCCAATCGCATTCGATGGCACCGTCGCTGAATCACGTGAGCACTTCGACACTCACCACTTTGGTTACGACGGTGACGAAGTACGTTGCATCAGGTGCGACTGCAAAGACTGGCACGCAGCCGCCAGCTACCCATGCGGACAAGAACCCCCACGGGAATTCTTCAACGTAGAAACAGGTGAAAGCGTTTACCCTTGCATGCCGATTGCGTCAACTTTCGTTAACGAGTTCGTCGTAGTTCTATAAACCTAAGCTGAGGGGTCGCCTCTACGGAGGCGGCTCTTTTGCTTTTTACGCTGACTCGTTGATCTGTTTGCAGCGTGGACATTGGATACGCCAAGGAGCCGTAACCATCAACGCCAACTTCTTCACACAGTTACCGCAACGAACCTCGGTACGAGTTTCACGTTGATGCTCAGGCGTACGACGAATCTCGCCATACGCATCCGCTACGTCAGGACTCTTTGGGTCTGGTAGTTGCATACAAACACAACTCTTTCTTGGCCATCTCGTTCAAGGTAGAACGGTGATTGAATTCCAGCAGCACGCAAATAGCGCACTCCTGATAATGCTTCGTTGTCGATCAACGTCACCTTCTTGAAGCAATCCTCAGCGAGCGACGAGGCGCTAGCATAATCAGCGGCTCGCACCAGAATCTGGCATCTCGGCTGAGTGTAAGCAGGTAGCGTTGAACCACCCATTGTTTCTTCTGGGGTTAACCCACCAGTCTCGAACAGTGCAACGCAAGTGTTAGGTGTATCCGGAAGTCGCCCAAGAAAAAGATTCGTTCCAAGCGTCAATGTGGTGTCAGTCACATTCGCTGCTAGGTATGTGCCGATTTCAGGTAGGAACGCCATTGATCACCTCAGGTATCTACTTGCTAATTTGAGTCGTGCTGAGAACCGAGTTGGCCATGCACCTACTTCTTCTAGGAACGGTTCTTCCAAATACTTTGCTTGCCCACCTTTAGGGTGATCGTAATCAAGCCGTTCGTGCTGCACCAAAGCGTATGGCGCTGATGGCCCTCCGTAAGTGATGCGTGCTGTTGGATTTGTGCCGAGAGTTTTTGGTGGCGTGATCGATTGTGAAGCTCTGAGGATGCCTTCATCAACAGGGACAAGAGTGTCTGCCTTATTTGCCACATCTACTGCTGAAGCAAACAAGGCTGCTGAAAGCGAAAGACGTGCATCCATCCCGATCTGCTTAAACACCTTGTCGAGGTTGTCGAAACCTCTCGGGTTAATCCCGTCCCCAGCCACCGGTCAGCCTCGCTTCGATTTCGACCCAACATAAATGACCTGCGCCACTTGTCCTAACGGATCACGTTTTGTGTTCACTCGAACTATCGGTCGAGTTGCAGAAATCGGAGCAGGCAACGTGATCTGGTCTGTTACATCAACGGCAATGGTGGCGTTGGGAATGTAAGCGATGTAGTCCACGTCGATCAGGTTTTCTTCAACGTTCCGACGTGCCTCCTCGACACGAATTATGTACGCATCGTAAGAAGTCGCTGATCCCGAGTAGCTCCGTTCACCATAACTATTCACAGTTGACGTAGTACGAATCTGCACCGTGTCCGGTGTCATGTTGACTTTCAAGTCAGTCATGAACTGCTGCGACTGTGCTGCCATCAGTCGGCTCCGGCTCCGTAGTTAGCAATCACATCGTTGGCGCCACCTCGACTGTTGGTCCATTGACCGCGAGAGAAGTAGGGCTGCACAATATCGCTGTTCTCCTCATCGATTTCTTTATCGGAGACACTGATTCCGCCAGCGTACGGAGTGGGCGTGTTGCCTTCCCTCAACGCTTGCTGCTTCAAAAGCGCTGCCTGTTCCCGAGCGTTTGTCGCCTTCTGGAACATGTCGACCTTCAGATCGCCCACGCTTTGATCTGCGAGCCTGCTGAACTTCGACGCTATAGCTATCATCACTCGATAAGACACCTCGTAGAGCGCCGTTGTGGCCGTGTCAGAACCAGTGACCTGATTATTGGTCCACGCTATTTCCTCATCGTTGATGAGTTGATCGTTGGTATCTGTATCCCCGGTCAGAAACCGGATCGCGGCAAGAGCGCTAGCCGCCGGATCACCGCCATAAGTCCACGTCATGTCAGCGTATGGATTGAGCCAGTGAGCGTGCCGCCACCGCCTACGTCAACATAGAGGCCAGTAGTGAATGCGATACCGTTCGGGATGTTGAGGTTTTCAATACCGCCAGAAGCAAGAGAAATGGCAGCGATCTTTGTGCCTGCTGCGCTGGTGTTGTCGTAAATATCGACGGTCTTTACATCGCTAGCTGATGCAAAACATCCGCCGTAAAAGACTCCGTCGCCGGTCACGACGGCTTGGTCTGAACCGGTAAGAGCGGTGGTGCTAGGAGCGAGAGTTGTGACTTGACTTGCCATTTTCAGTCCTTAGAAAGAGATAGAGGGCCGGGTCGGATTACCGACCCGACCCTCTGGTTGCAGTGCGTAAAGGTGGGTTTACGCTGCGACTGGATTGCTAAAGAAGTAACCCAGTGCTGAAGAAACAATCTTGGTATCCCAAGCTGCTTCAATTTCGATGCGGTCAGCCTTTTCGGCTTCCATGCGGAAGCGACTGATCGCTGATGAGGTGCCAAGTCCGGCGCTAATACCATTCCAGACCATTGTGTACCCCGCGGACGGGACCATCAGGCCGGGATTGGTAGGCGTGTAGCAAAGCAAAGCATCCCTGTCACCGACTTGGCTGTAAGAAGCGGTAGCTCCTTCAGCAGCGGTGTTGTAGGTGCCAGCCATAATCAAAACACGATCCACGTTGAACAAGCGTGCAAGAAGATCCTCGCTCACTGATTCCTGCGTGGTGTATTTGATCCGGTCCACGATGTCTGCGTTATCCATCAAAGCGGAGAACACTTTGTAGCTCATGATTAGCGTGTTTGGCACGTAACCAGTGTTGGTGAGCACAGTGTTCTTGCCAGCTTCAACGTCGGCAATCGGTGTGGAGTTGGCGGCACTCCAGAGAGTGCCGGGTGTTGAGTCGGTGCCCCAGATGCCGGTTGTGAAAGCGGCGGCTGCCCATTCAACTTCTTGACGAATCAACATTTGTTGCGTCAGGAAGCGAGTGGCATCCATATCTGGGTCAAGTGGCACGTCCGAGTTGGCGCGTACTTGATCACCGATGTCTTTGTGTAGTGCGTAAACCTCAGCAGAGTACGTCTCGGTGGACAAGCTGTAACCGGTACCGGCGGATTGTGTTCCGTCTGCACGTAGTTGCACTTGATCACGGAAGAAGTCAGCTTGGGAGTACGTGAAGTACTTGTCTGACTGCTTCTGGACGCTTACCTGTGGGAACGCACGAGAGGCTACGAATGCGAAAGCCTCTTGCATGTAGGCGACTGACATATTTGTCAGGATCGCATCTACATGTACGTCACTTACTGTTGGTTGTGGCATTTAAGTAAATCCTCCTATGCCGCTCGGCCTGCGCCAGCGCAGTTGATAAGTGCGGTGAAGGTTTCACCTGCGGAAGCTGCCCCAATGGCCGTACCAATGATACGAACCGTTGTGTCAGTTCCGGCAACGATTGAATCAGCTTGACCATCAGCAGACGTACCTATGTTGGCGCCAGCGGCAACGGTGCCGTCAGCAACAATCTTAGTAACGCCGATGAAGCAGATTTCTGCAACTTCGCCAGATTCTGGTTTGTTAAGCAGGATGCCGATTGGTATGTCAGTGATTGCTGAGCAGACATTGACTGTCGTGGCGGAAGCAAGTTTCACAATGTGATACTGCTTTGCTGACAGGTCTGCGGCAGCTTTCAGCGTACCGATCTTCATCTGGCCTTCTGTGTATGCAGCCATGATCAGCTACCGGCCCTTTCGTTGATGTAGTCGTTGTATAGCGAAGGGTCACGCTCGGCTACGAGGGTGATTCCTTTAGCGAGAGAAGTCACTTCACCGTTTTCAAGAAGCGTTTGTGCTGCTTTCTCGATTCGGCCATAAGCATCCATCGCTCCATCTTCGTTGCCCTCGGCTCCAAGCTCGGTGAACACACCGGCCTCGGAAAGAGCAACGCTTGATGCGCTGAGGACTGCTTCTATTTCTTTAGCAACCTCTTGGTCGGCGGCGCGAAGGCGTACAAGGACCTTAGCGAAATCAACTGGATTCAGGCCGGGAAGAATTGCCCACTGGTGAGAAGCGGTAGCCGCTTTCTCCAGTTCCCGTTCCTCAACGAGTTCACGGTGGGCTTCTTTAGCCAAATCAAGTTGTTTCCGCAGGTCTGTAAGTTCCTTCTGCACCTCTGTTTGATCGGGGCCGTCAACTGATGCGGCTACCGGAGTTGTTTCTGTCGCCATTTCTGGGGCAGCTTCAACTTCGGTTGCTTCTTCAATTACGTCCTCGACTTCTGGAGTGGCATTGAGTTCCACAGTGTTCTCCTGTGAGTCGGGATTAATTACCTGATCGAGAGAAATGTCGAGGTCGTCTTCTGACTTCATAACCAACCAGCCTTCATGCAGATGCGCGGGATGATCCACGCCTGATGTTTCTTTAATGGTTAATTCAGTCAGCTTGGTCGATTTCGCCATTGCGCCTCCCGATGCAGACACAAGGATGGTAGCCGCATTGATACCCCTACCCCATGTATCTATGCGACAAAAATTATTTGAGAAATATACCGAATTGAGTTGCAAGGGGTACCCCTGCATGTATAATTGTGTACATGGCAGCAGCACCCTTCACCAACTTGGCAGTCCAAAGAACTGTTGTCGATGCAATCCTCTGGACCGTCCGAACAATAGGAGAACTGATATGAACTTTGAGAACCAAGCATCAATCAACAACAGCATCAAAACTCTGAAAAGCACCTTCAGCCGTTACAACAACTGGGTCGCCAAAGAGGAATACATGATGACTACTCGGGACGAACTAAAAGCTCGTGGCCGAGACTTCATGTCACAGGAAGAAGAAAAAGCTTTCTGGATGGCATACAGCGTCCACAAGTCTCGCCGCCCCACCAACCCAAACTTCGGCGGCGAGAGGTATAAGGACGCTTGCTACTGGGTATCAGACAGGCTGAAAAAAGAACACGGCATCGTCCTCCAGAACTCACCATCTAATGGCGGCTACAAAGCTACTGCTCTGGAAATCTTGGCAGTCTTTGGAATGGAGGTCAACTGAACAGAGACGCAGCCCCGGACTGGCGCTCCTACGGGAGCGGCGGTTCGATTCCGTACCGGGGCACGACAGCAAAACAACAAGGAGCAACTGTCATGAGACAACCAGTAGGACCATATAGCGATTCCAAAGAAATCGTCCGAGGTATAAAAAAAGACTTTGGATGCATCATCACTGAAGATTGCAGCATTCGAGTGTACCAAACCACATCACGTGATGGCGGTCAGCTTTGGATGTGGACAGGAGCAGGCGGCGAAACATACGACTTGGACAGGTCACCGATCATTATGAATGTCGAAGCGCAGAAGCTGTTTCGCGATGCACTCAACGCTTCCATCGCAAAGTGTGAAGCTGAGGAAGGTCGGTCATGAACATCACGACACCAACCGGCGGCGGCGAGGTCATCAACAGCAAAGAAGATCTCATCGTCTACATCAATCAAGCTGGCATCTATATCGAACAGCAGTACGACCTGCCGCTCTCCCAACAGTGGGACGACGACATCTACACATTCGACCACGCCGAAAAGAACTGGATCACCTTCGACCCCAAACGACGGATGTGGTTCAACGGTTCCAACTATGTCTGCGAAATGCAAGCCTTCCAAGACAAGCACCACCGCGAGAACGGCACCGGTGTTGTAGCTCGCTGGTCAGAGAAGTATGCGCCAGTGAAGGAGGTCAGCTAAACGAGTGCGGCGGATGGGAGATCAGCTTCCATCCGTTGCGCCTTCCCACCAATCGAATAACCACGGAGGTCACCAGCTTTAACCATTTCCCAAGCCCACGGTTCCCAAATCACACCCATGAAAGGAGTATCAGCAGGAAACGCATACTTGGTAATGCCTTCACCCGGAACCGCCAACGCAGTTTCAATCGGCATCGGCCACGTCAACATCTCAACCATCTCACCAGCAGGCTTCTCTGAATGCTGCAAATAGATCGTGCGATCACCAGCACGCATCCAATCCCACAACGCTTTCTGCAAAGTCTCTTTGTCAGTGAACTCGCCGTGAGCATCTTCGATACCGGGAACGTAAACCGGTGCAAGCGTGAATCGTTGTTCCTCAGCCTTAGCGACAGGAACTGAACCCGTCATCGCCTTCACCATGTCAAGCGCTTTGACGCGCGCTTCCAATTCTTCTTCAATGATGTCATGGCACGCAACCATTCCGTCAGTAACAACTTTTTGTGCGTGCAACGAATCGTGCCAATCGCCAAGCTCTTTGTCAGTGGAATAAGTCACACGCCGATCAGCGAACGATTCAATTTGGGCTAGCCGTGCATCAGCTTGGTCCTCAGTTGAGTAACAACCAAAAGAACGTCCACTCTCTGAGTAAACGCAGAACTGCCCGTCTTCTTGACGAATCACTTTCCGAGTGGATTGCCGATACAACATTTGTTCTTCGTCTTCACTCATTTCCATTGGCAAAACAATGTGAGTCTCATCAATGTTTTCCAACATAATGGCTTCCTTCATATGGATCACTTCCATAAGAGGAGCGAGCAGAGGCGCACACTCTGGATGATCTAACATCAGCCGGTACGCCATCAACAGATGCGTCATCGCATCCTCGCCGCCAGCGGTGTTGCCATAGTCTTTTTGTTCGTCGTAATATCCGTAGGCTTTTAGCACTTCGGGTTCCTCATCTCTTGGTGCGTCAGGATGTGTTCGCCGCCACGCAGCCAACACCTTACGTTTAACTCCCTCAACTGCTTCTTCTGGTAGCTGCACACGGTTACCCCGGAAACCACCGGGACCGAGAGCAGCGAGAGCGCGCCCAACTTGGGCCGCTGTTTCTTTTTCTTCGAGACTGTCCCACAACCTGAGCTTCCATGTTGAAGGCTTCTCAGAATCTGGGACGTACGCGAACGCTTCCGCCGGGAAATCTTGGTCGTCTTCGCGTTTGGTTTCTTGTTTCTGAAAGAAGCCGCTCAAAGATTTACGTGTGGACATGGGATGGCCCTTCGGAAGTAGATCTGTATCAAACTTACCTCCTGAGAAGCTGCCAGTACGAACAGCGCGCAAAAATGCGTTCACTCTTGCGTACGCCCACTGATCAGCAGAGCTAACACCGGGACGCACCGAACCGGGATTTGTGTTGTATGCGCCAACGCCTCTTTCAAAAACAGCAGACAGCATTCTCAGGTTCACGCGCTTCGATGAGGTGTCGCCGTGTTTCTCGTTGTGTTCTTCGACTTTGCGTTTCAGTCCTGCGGTGACTGACTGACTGAGTTGTTTTGCTAGTTCGTCGCGTTTTCGTTCCGCCCAACGCATCGCTCGGTCTTCTTGTCCAGCGGCGATGTCACCGCCCCAAGCAAGCCAAGCCCACTGTCCTGCGGTCATCGGCCCAGAGCCGTTCAGGTAATCTCTCGCACGATCTGAGCGGAGATCTGATCGGTGTCTAGCGAACCATGCGGCCATTCGCATGATTTTGTTTTCGCTTGCTTCGCCTCTTGCGAGGAGGCGCGTTTCCCTGAGTGTTTTGTCTGTTACGCCGCTGCCTTTGCGTTCGATGTTGTCGAGTGCGCGTCGTGCGTTGTTGGCGATGTAGTCAGGGACTGCGACCATGTTCTTAGCGTAGCCGAAAACTTTTTTAACGAAAGACGTTGCAAGGGGTTCCCCTTTGTGTATAATCAATACTGACAGCAACCACATAGGAGAAACACAAATGAACAACCAAGACACCACCACCGAAAACTCAGTCACAGTCGGAGACATCTTCTGCTGCTCATGGGGCTACGACCAAACCAACATTGACTACTACGAAGCAGTTGCCATTTCAAAAACCGGACGGGTAAAGCTCCAGATGATTGCCTCACAGTGCATAGAACAAAAGGAAACCACAGACGTTCTTGCACCAGTTCCCGGCGCATACATCTCAGAACCCACCGGATACAAAGTTGCAAACTTCTACGAGTACGGCAACGACATGGAATGCTACGTCAACATAAACAGCTACTCCGCCGCATCACGAGTTGCACGCGACGAATTTGAAGCGCTGACCGTAAGCCACAGCCAGACCGCTTCAGGATGGGGCCACTAAACCAAACAGCTAATCGCGTTCAAGCCACTCATCAACATCTGTCCCCGGCAAAGGAGGTGACGCATCATTCACCACGATCCGCATGAACTGAGCTTCTTCGCTCGTCCCCAAAATCGGTTCATCGTTATCGTCGTAACAAATGTCGTACGGCAAACCTGAAGCCTCAATCGAAGCGAGTATCTCATCAGATGATTCTGTCATTCCATAACCCCTAAGTGTTTCAACACGTTTTCAACATGCGGCTCAATCAATTCCTCGAACTCATCTTTACGCCACTGGAATCCATACCAAACATCCTGCGTTGTAGCTGATCGGTCTGTGACCTCTGACCACAACGGCTTGCTGATCTGCTGCAACATATCTTCAATCGCTTCCGCTGAACCGTGTCTCATCGTGAAATACTGATTGAACGCTCTAGCAAAAAGTTCTGTCGGACTCGAAGCATACTTACCCCAGTTACCAGCACCTTTGAGTTGACTAGCTAAGTTCCGCAACTCTGCAAGCGCGTTACTTCTGCCAACCGCTTGAAAAAATTGGAGCATTGCTTCAGAAGCAAACTCGCTATCCAAGTCTGCGATAGTCAACTTTTGGAACACATCGTCAGCGTCGATGACATTTGAGATAGAAGCTGTGCGGATGTTCCGGCCAGCGGCTGCGGCTTGTGATCGCCCAATTTTTTCCACGACGGCTTGAACAGTCTTCTCTGAGTAGTTGCCTTCCACAATCGTTCGCATCTCGGTGTATGTCTCGAACGATCCGCCGTCACTTGCTCTGCGTCTTAGTTCAATTTCCCGTTGCCTCACTATTTTGTCAAAGCGATGCCCGATCTCGTGAGTTGCCACGTTCTGCATTGATCCCACGGAAACGTCCGGCCCTGTTCGTACCGTTAAGACAGCTTCTTTGCCCCCCTTATCGTTCCACTCTTGCATCCTTCGCTTATAATTGTCGATCTGCTCATCAGTTGCGTTGATTTGCGGTGGTCGTTTGGGTCTTGTCTTACGTGTTTCCGCAGCGAACGAACCGCCTTCTCCCATTGCGCTGGGCTTTTGTTTCATCAGCTTCACTTGCACAGTGCCTGCTGGAAGCTGCTGATTGATCACGTATCCTGCGTCGTCCATTTGTTGAAGGACAACACCAACTGTTTCTTGTGCTTTCTTCGCTGTGGGGACATCGAAATCAGCAGAAGCGTTCCCTGTTCGACTCGTAGTGGGCTGAATTGTTTCAGCAGTAGACAGCGACGGAAGATCAACCGCTTCTTCAGGATCAAACAAACCCGATGTAGCAGGCTCATCAACCAACGGAGCAGCCGGAGCGACAACACCAGCAGCCTCATCCAAATCCTGAATCTTCAAACCCGGACGCGTCGGACGAATTAACTGCATCGGGCTACCCGTCTGACCTGTGCCAGTTGTAGTCGGCAAACCAAACGTCATCGGATCAGGCAACATTCGCACCGTGCAACGACAATTCGGATGCGCTGGCGGAGCCTGACCCGGAGGACCAAACGAATCACGTATCCCAACCGTCACAC
>WLWH01002323.1_pt1 | contig 10856 bp, 24 predicted proteins | sample 6712741 | NCBI WGS metagenome assembly WLWH01 (sample SAMN12718694, study PRJNA515312) | sponge metagenome | isolation source: marine sponge | host: Mycale hentscheli | place: New Zealand: South Island, Marlborough, Capsize Point | collected 2003-05-01 | reverse complement strand
AATTAATAATAATAATTTAATTGATTCTTTAACTATGGACATTCTGCTCGGCTTCGTTATTGTTTTCTCTGTTGTTACCTTCGTTTCGGTAATGATCCCCTTTTTAATGGTTGAGGAGCCTTGGCTTATGTCTATAGCGGCTTTGCTTCCCCTTGGCCTTTTGCAGCTCGTGGTGGGTCTGCATTGGTTTACTTTATTCTTGTGCTTTTTGTTTGTTTGTTTACCTTTCCTTTTATATAAACCAGATAGAGAGAAGTAGTATAGAAAGAATCAATTAAATTATTATTATTAATTATTAGATATTATTTGATTTTTGGCACAGGGCGTGCTGCCCGCGCCGCGCCAATTTTCAAGCTTTTTTTTCTTAAAAATCTTTCGTATTAGATTAAAAAAGTCTTGCCTTAATTCCAAATCTCTGGCATAATCATCTTAACGGTTAAGAGAACCACAAACAACTAACAAAGGAAAATCAAGATGGCTAGAACAGCAACACACGCAATTAACTCCGATTGGGATTACACCGTAGAGAAGGTTCCCGTATTCGACGAAAACGGCAAAGCAATCAAGGGACAGTTTATGAATCGCCGCCAAGACAATGGACAAGTCTTGAAGGTGGGAGTGTCTAAAGATTATAACGTAGTGAACAATCGCGACATTGTTAACCCCGTGCAGGACGTATTGGCCGAGCTTGGTCTGGAGCCTACCGAGGTCAAGCACTACGTTATGGGCGGCGGGTCGCGCTACAAAGCTCGCTTTGAGTTCAAAGATACCCAAGTGGAAATCCCTAAAGTCGGGGACACTATGGGGTTCCGTTTGGATTTGGATAATTCCTTCGACCTTTGGCATCGCATTAAAACGATGGGCGGCGGTCTTCGCTTGGTTTGCACCAACGGGATGACCACTCTCGACAAGTCGCACGGTATTTCCTGCAAGCACTCTAACAGGTTCAGCACGGGCAATATCACCAAGGCCATCAAAGCAGCTTTGGACGGGTTTTATGACTTGGCTAAAGATGACAATCCTTTCACTCTTATGGCTTCTCGCGAGGTTAGCCAAGAGCAGGGCATCAACATCTTGCAAAGTCTCACCAACAAGGGGGACATCTCCGAGGTTCGCCGCGAGGCAATCGCTCGCGTGTGGAACGGGCCAGATCACCAAGAGGATGAAGGTCGCAATCTTTACAACCTTTTGAATGCGGTGACTCAGTACACCACTCACGAGGTTGCGGAAACTAACTTCGCGATGAGCGAGGGAATCAACAACAGAGTGACCAAGCATCTCATTAAGGCTGCGGAGGATGAAAAGTTCTTGACTTCCCTTTGGACTCCTGCGGAGTCTGAAGCGGTTGCGGTTACTGCGTAGGCTACCCCACCACACCGAATCTCTCGCCCTTCGGGGCGGGGGATTTTTTTATGCTTGACATATTTTTTTGGCACGGGACGTGCTGCCCGCCGCGTGCCAAAAAGCAAGAGAAAACTTTTTAACGGCCTAGCATTTTTTGCTCGACTCGGTTTCGATTTCTGCTATAATTGGCGCATGAAAGGACAAGTCCAAGTTTACCGAAACCTTCACAGAACAACTAAAGAAGGCAAGCCCGTCTATAGCGTAAAGAATGATAAGAATCGTGTTTACGATTGGGTCGAAGAAATCGCTTTAATCAATCCCGTGTTTCGCGTTAGCCAACGCGGCAATGATAGGGTGAGAAAAGAAAAACGTAAAAACGTCCACGCCTACATTCAAGGCGAAAGGATGGGCGGGCGAACAGGGCATTTTGACAAAATGGCATTTCATAAGATCACCTACAATCCTTATAAGCACAAAAATTTTGTGTTAGATAATGACCACTCCGCTATAGTAACGGGCGGCATCTTGGCGCATATAGATTCGACAGGCGTTTATGTTCTGGAGCCAACGCTAAGATTTGAAAATCTTTTGGAAGTTTAGCATTGACACTTTAACCCAATCTGATATAATCAAACGCATATGAACATTCTAGGAATCGACACCAACGCAAAAACAGTTAAAGGCAGAGCAAAAGGCTTTATGACTGCCATCACCTACTTGGCTCCCGCTCGCGTGAGTGGAGTTATGAACACTTGCCCAAACTCAAGCGAAGGGTGCAGGGCGGCGTGTCTTTACACATCGGGCAGAGGCAGGATGACACCCATCCAAGAGGCGCGTGTCAACAAGACAAAATTTTTTGCGACAGAGAGAAAAGCCTTTATGGCGCAGCTTCACAAGGAAACAAACGCCTTCATCAAAAAGGCAAATCGCAAAGGTTTAATCCCTTGCGAGAGGTTGAACGGCACAAGCGACATCGCGTGGGAAAAGGTAAACCACGAAGGGCAATCTATGATGGAGCATTTCCAAGACTTGCAATTTTACGATTACACAAAATCCACCAAAAGGATGATGCAATTCGTCAACGGGCAGTTGCGTTCAAACTATCACCTCACCTACTCGTGGTCTGAAGATTCCTCTGAGGATTTCGCGAAAGAAGTTCTTTCTCTCGGTGGCAATGTCGCTGCGGTTTACTGGGATGATTTTCCTGAGACTGATTTTGGTGGCTTTGAGGTCATCAATGGTGACGCGCACGATTTGAGGTTTACCGACCCAAGGGGCAAGGTCGTCGGGCTAAAGTATAAAAAATCGGCAGCAGGAACTGAGACTCTCGGTTTCGTGCGTGACGTGGAGACAAAAAATGAGGAGAATTAAAAAATGCTCTTCACCTCTATTGTCTTGCTTGCTATCATCTTTGCCTTTATAATGGACATTTACAACAGCGGAAAGGATTACTAAAAAAATGAAACTATACCTACAACCAAATGGAACCGTCTGGGCGGTTGGAATTGAAACACAAGACCCCCAAAGAATGGAACAACAGTTCAACTCTTTCTTTAATCACGGGGCGATTGATTCGACAGCGGATTTGATTGAGATGAGTCCCACCTTCTCCTACATCTGGACAACTAAAGAAAAGCTCGAAAAGTATTTTCGCAATTCTTCTCTCGCTAAAGTTTTGACGGATAATCCAGAAGCAGGGAAAGGCGAAAAGGGTGGGGCATTGCCTGAAGCCAGAGAACTCGCAAAAAAAAGAATGAGCGATTTGATTCACGAAAGGTGGGTGCATACTACAGCAACAGGCGAATTCTATACTAGAGGAACCATCGCCGCCGAAAAACTCGACCCCGATTCATAATCGGGTGTTGACTTTTGGCACGCGGCGGGCAGCACGCGCCGTGCCAAATATTTACTTAAAAAAAAGCTTGTTAAGTTCCAAAGGTTTGATATAATTAGGGCATGACAACGACAGTTCCTCAAGATATAAAACAGAGAGTCCAAGACAGGATTGAAAGTCTGGACGATATGTGTGACGATATTTTTGGTTTCGTTCTGGAACCCAAGGTAAGATACGACCTCAAGGGTCGAGTAGCTGGGCAAGCATTTCTTTACCAGAATATGATCAAGGTCAATGCCTACGTTTTGATGAACAACCTTGACGACTACATTAAACAGACCATCGGTCACGAGTACGCGCATCTTATCGTGCATGAACGCTTTGGGAGAAACATCCGACCACATGGCCAAGAGTGGAAGAGGGCGATGACCAAGCTAGGCTTGCCAGCGAATAGATGTCATAACTATGAAGTCCAATCGGCTCGCAGAACAGTTAAGTATCAATACAGTTGCCACAAGTGCGGTAGACTCATGACGTTAGGAAAAATTCGTCATAAGAAAATTGCAAGCGGCCAATCTACTTACAGTCATGCTGGAGGATGCGGAGGACGTTTGATTTACGATCACATTAGAAAAGAAGGATAAGATATGCCAGCTTTTTGCATAATACAAAACGATAACACTAGGGAAACCTTTATGTGGGTCGGGAAAGACGCGAGGCAGGGCGAATGGTTCCCAAGTGGCCCTGATGAATTTGAGGGCGTGGAGAGATTCTTGGAGGTCTTGGAAAATCACGAAGACCCAGAGCAGTTGCTTTTTGAAATCGGTTCAATCTGGAACGAAAGAAAAGAGAAGAAAGATGTTGACGGGGAAGCAGATTTTTGACATAATAGACGCAGTTCGTGAGAGTAATAGCAAGGCTCTACTGCTCACGGATGCCGCCTCTGCAAACGGTGAGGAAACAAGAGACGTTTGTATTTCAGCGGCACAATTTAGAGAAGGAACCCTGCGGAGCAGACTCCGCGCTCAGTCGATGTAACCTGTCAGGCGAACCGAGCAACCAACGTGGGTTCCGAATTTTCCCGAAAGGGAGCGAGAGAGGGCAGCAAGCACGGAAGAACGTCCTAGCCTTAAATGTCACAAAGATGATGTGGAGCCGAAAGGTGGGAAGTGTAGATCGGACGGCTGGGCCTCTCTAGGGGGCGTTGTTAGTAGGTGATTGGGATAACGTAAAACCAGATGCCGAATGCAACGCTCCTACCAATTTCAAGCGTGTGCTGCTTGGAAGAAACAACAAAAACTAAATCCGCGAGCAAACCGCGAGTCGCCCCGCCGTGAGGGGATGAGAAAGGTATTACGGTTATAACCTCTGACATACGGCTAACGCCCTCTGTGTTAAGTACCGTGAGTGCAAGAGGTTGCCCAGACAAGGCGTTAACGCTGGGGCGTAAAGCACTTTAAAAATTCCTCTTACTTTTTGGCACGCGCCGTGCTGCACGTTCCGTGCCAATCTTTTCTTAAAAAAAAGCTTGTACTCTTCTGAGATTTTGCTATAATTATCCGCATGACAGAGAAACAAGAGAAAGAACAAACCAAAAGAGTCGTAGAGTTCCAAGCGATGCTCCAAAAGGCTAAAGCTATATCTAAAAAGAATGAACCTAAAGGATTCATTACCAGCGTAAGGGAAATAAATTTAGGCTCCGCACCCGCATTAATTAACAACCAGTGGATTTAACTTAAAAAAGTAATTGACTCCAACTAAAAAATCCGATACTATAAGAACAGTAGAGGGCAACAACAAAACACATAAAAAACTAAGATGAAAACATACGCAACTCCAAACGCTCGTAACGCTGTGAAAGCAGCACAAGTAACCAATCACATCAAGGCTGGCAAAAAGGTCGGCCTTACCCACGCGGAAGCGAAGGCCGAGGCCTATCGTTTGTATCAGATCAAGAAGGGTCAGGCCATCATCTTGAAAGAGATGGTCGCCCAGTTGGGTAAATAGATTTAGAAAACGAAGTAAAAGATGTCGGCCTCTGACGACCATTTATTTAGGGTCACGCTGTATATCCTTCGGCAAGTAAAACCCCCCCGCGTTGCGCGGGGGGTCTTTTTTGGCACACGGGGTGCTGCACGTTCCGTGCCAAGTATTTTATGCTTGACCCCTTTCCATTATTATGATTTAATAGACGGATGAAAACAAAAGCTAGAGTTAACCCTGAAGGATTTATGGGGAGCGCGTGCCGCGAACACAAGGTAAAAAAGGGCAAAGGCTCTTTCCGTCGTCGTGAAAAGCATCAGAAAAAAGATTGGTAAAACTTAAAAAAGTTCTCGACATAAAACAAGATTCTGGTATAATAGACGGCAATGAAAGCAACAGTACAAATCAAGATGAACGGTTCAGCATTTGATGCTCCCCACGCCCACCTCGAATTATCTAGGATTCTAAACAAGCTCGCTGATTCAGTCGAGCGCAATATGATTGAAGAGGTGGGACACGAATGCGCCGTGGCAGACATCAACGGAAACTATGTTGCCGAACTTGAAATCAAACAGGAATTGCCACCCTTGCCTAAACTACCACCACTACCTAAACTACCACCTCTACCAAAAGTCTAATGAGAATCATAACCAAAAGAGAATACTTCGACCCAAACTGGGAAGTGAAAAGGCTAGAACCAAAGACGTGTGAACGTCTTTATGTTCAGACTGAAGCTGGTGACGTTGGCCCATTTGACACCTCGGCAGAAGCTGCCTTATGGATGAAAGAAAACTGTAATGATTAGAGTTAAAATCCAATATCGTGAGATGACCGAGAGGCATTGCAAAAAGTTCTGGCAAGATTACCCAGAAGAGGCAAGCTCAGGCCATAAGTGGACTGACCCCGAAATCCTAGATGCCGTGTGGGAGCAATGGAACAACGGGAGCGGCAAAGAGTGCGAGTTGTTTAAGAAGCTCGAAGTTCGCTCAATGATGGTGGGTGATTACGTTTCCATTCTTCGCCCCAAGGTGGCAAGCGTGTGGCACGAATGTTTGCCAATCGGATGGAGGATAGGTGTCCCTTGGGAGGAAGTGTTGGGCAAAGTAGAGAGGAAAGACTTCTCTGGCGTAGATGAGCCAACAGTAAAACAAGCATTGATTAGCCAACTTGAAAATGATCGCTGGTGGAATAATGTGATTAAAAACAATGATATTATCCTTGAGGACCACGGGTACTTTAATGGCAAAAGAGGCGAAATTACTCCTTGACTTATTTAAGAAACTGAGCTATATTTAACCAAGATGAACGCATTCAAAGTAAAGTTAAGCGATGGAGACACCGAATGGTGGGAGACAATAAAAGCACAGAACCTAGACCACCTTTACGATGTCATTGACTCAGAGGGTTATGACGTAGTGGAAACACAGTTGGAGGACTAAACTATGAAAAGATTATATAGAGTACAACTAAATGAAATTCATCATTCCACTTGGGACGTTGAGGCAACCAGCGAGCAAAACGCGGTAAATGAGGTGTTGGATGGTGCAGGTGAGTTGTTACACACCGAGTACGCTTATACACCCAACAATGACGCAGTACATCACATTTCGTGCAAGGAGGACTAAATGAAAACATTCACAGTTAGAATACCCGAAGTCCATTGGCAATACGTTGTGGTGGAAGCGGAGAATAAGAATGAAGCGATTGCTGCCGCTAAAAATGGTGAAGGCGATTACGGGAAAGATACAGAGTATGCTTATACTCTTGAAGATTACGAACATTATGAGGTACTGGAGCATTAAATGAAGATACAAGAACACAACTTAATACTTGAAGGCGACCCCTTGCGTATAAAGATTATATCTGAGGCATTAGCGTGGTACAGAATGAAGCATGGGAGTCTTAACGACGACACGACTTTGTGTGATTTCAATTTCAACATGGAGACAGCATACCAATCAGAGTATAACCTTGACCAAGACGATTGGGACTACACCAAAGAGCATAGAGAGGAGTTGAATATATAATGGATCACGACTTTCACGACATAGTAATGATTAACAGAATTAAACTCGACGTAAAAGAGTGGATGGAAACCCACGGGCAAATTATGATGGGCGAGGAAATCTCTGACGATGTTTGTGACATCATAGACGAATCCGTCGAGCGCACTAAACGCATCAGAAAAGATTGGATGCTTCCAGATAGATGCTAACAAATACCCAATAAATAGCTTGAACACCAACCAAAAAATAACTATTATAAACAAATGAAAGAACAACCACTAGTATTGAATGATATGCGTCGAGGCGCACTTTACCGCAACGAAGCAAAAGGTCGCACGGAACGCTATGTGGGACAAGTGTCCCCCGTTCGTCCCGTTATGGATTTCCATAAGCAGGAGCAAGAGGCAGCAATGATGCGCGATATTCGTCTCGCTAACAAAAGCGAAGTGGATGAATACGTCAAAGACATCAAAAGCGATGTCTCCGCTAAGGTAACAATTACTCGTTCCAGTTAGTCGTTGTTGTTCATCATAAAGAGAAGGCGAGGCCGAAAGGCCTCGTCTTTTTTTTGCTTAAAAAGGAAACAAAAAGGAAACAAATAGGGAACAAATAGACGCTAAATACGAACGAAAAAGGAAACAAATAAGCTTCAAATAAGGCTCTCGCTGGCGATTTTCTCAAAAAAATCATAAGAATCAAAAAACGCCCTTTTTGGCAAAAAATCAGAAAAACAGCCGAATTCGCATAAATGTCATAAGATTGCGATTTCGGGAATCATGGGGATTAATGGGGATTATTAGGGGGTAATTAGCCGCTCGCCCGTGATCGACAAGCGCGGTTTTCTGGGGCTTTCCGATCATTCTCGGCCTTTTTTGATCGGCAAAATTTCGTGAAAAGGGGCATTTTCACATCGGAGAAAACCCCCCAATTCACGAAACTGGTTTTTTATTTGTCGAGTAGTTTGCCGAGTAGGAACAAACAGACCGCAGGAATTAGCATCCCGCCGATTATTATCTTGATTATGTGTTCTTCCATAGGTTTTATAATACACTAAAAAAGTTAAAAAAGTATTTGACTTCTCTCTAAAATTATGGTTTAATCTTCCCAAGATGAACGACGAACAACTCGCAAACTTCGACAAACAAACCACCAACTACAACATTTTTATGGCTGTGGAAAATCCCACGCTGCGCGATGCACAAGTTGAGTTTCGCAATCTCCAGCAGCACTCTGGCCTTGGCCTTCCCACCGAGGAAATGTACGCCAAGCTGGAACGCGTTTTTGACATCGATGAAATGTACCGATAACAATCACAGGAATTAAAATTATGGACTATTTTAGACATTACCACGCAGCACGAAACTGGGCCACCTATCAAAAACGTTGGTATGGTAGAGCCTCCACAGTCACCAAGCTCGACAACCCCACACCAGAGGGAGCTTATTGGGTCGTCAAAGTGGAGGGAGATAAATGAGGATTTTTATTATATTATCATTCTTTTTATGTTCTTGCGTTAACGCGCAGGAACTCACCGCAGAGCAAAAAATCATTGCGATGACTATCGCGGGCGAGGCGCGTGGCGAGGGTAAGCTTGGAATGTATTGCGCGGCTACTGTTATCGCGCAGCGTTCTATTGCTTGGGGTAAAACTCCAACACAGGTATGCTTGAAAAAATGGCAATTCTCTTGCTGGAACCCCGATGATCCAAACCGTGCAAAACTCCCACGATTATTAGATACGCCAACGGGCGAGTACGCGCAATTCCTTGCGATTAATCTGAAACGATTGGATAGAAAATTCACGGGCAATGCAGATCATTATTGCCACGTTAACAAAAATCCTTCTTGGAGCTTTAAAACAGTTATAAGAAAGGGCAAGCCCGTTAAGATTCCCCTTAAGCCAACCAAAGTGATAGGAAACCATAAATTTTATAAATTGAGGTAAAATTATGATTGTTTTTTGGCACGCGGCGGGCTGCCCGTTTCGTGCCAACTTTCAAGCTAAAAGAAAGTTTTTTAGCGGCACGGGGCGAGTTTTTACCAGACCCTGAAGCGGTCAAGGATTTGAAGAAGTAGAAAGCCGCCCGCGATGGCGAGGCCGATATTATATTGGTAGTTTTTCATAGTTTTATCTTGGGTTTTAGTTTTTGCGATTCACAGGAAATTCATCTTCAAAGAATGTTAGCGCGTCGTCATTGCTATACACTACGCGCACGTTTGCCATAACGTCTTGGACTTTGAAACTTTCGAGCGTCACGCCGAAGTCATCAAAAGTCCTGTGGCCGATTACCGAGTGAAGCACTCCATCGATAGTTATGTACTTTTCGTCTGTGTCTAATGTTGCGTTGATGTTTTTCATAATTTTTAACTGTAAAAGATTTCTCTGTCGTCTACGAAACTATTCCAAAAAACAAGACTCTCTTTTTCTTCCCAATCGTATTGGTCGAATGCGCTGATCTTGACGAGACGCAAGCTCAACTTTTGAGTACGGTGCGCGTTCATCCCACGATTGATGTCCTCAATATCGTATCGGTAAAATTGAGTTCCACCCGCAAAACAAAAGTGCGCTTCGTTTGCACCCTCTGCTACTGCGTTGGCGTACTTCTTCCAGTTCTCTGGGCTTAATTGTGAAAGTAAATTTTCCATAATCTTTTTAGTCTCTGTCTCTGATGTCGTTTCCTTCATCATCATTGTAATAACCTTCTGCCCACCACATCTTGTCATAATTGACCTTTGGATATGGCCTTGGGCCTTGTGGTGTGTTGAAGTGTGTATCCTTGTTTACACCGTGGGCGTAAACCTTCTGACCTTCTAACTCGGTCTTTTTGTTGTTTGTCATACTCATAATCTCTTAATCTTTAACTGTGTCTAGTATACCATAGGGGGTGAGACATTGGCTGTCCTACCGATTAAATTCTCCAATCTTTTTTCCGTCAAATCGGGGAAAGGGTTTGGCGGGTTCTACCGTTACGCTTTTCCATTTCTTCCACGCTATCCGCTTGGCGTGTTCCAAGTCGTGCGCTTTGATGTGGGTGGTGGTGATGGTTCCATCACTCCACGTTGCAATTCTTACTTCGAATAGTGTTTCTGTTTTCATATCTGTTTCAATTATCATGCGTATAGTATACCATAGGAGGTGGGACATCTGCCGTCCTACCCTCTAACTTTCTTCATCATAGGGAGAAGGCCGATTGTAAAGGTGGGCGTTCTCTCGCCGCCATCTTTGGGCGAGTTCCCGCACCCGTTGCACCGATTCATTCCAACGCACCACACGGGCCGCTGCCTGTGCTGCTTCTCTCTCTCTGTCTCTCTCAACTGTCATGCGTATAGTATACTACACGAGGTGGGACATACGCTGTCCTACCCCTAAAGAAAATTAAAAAACTTTTTTGTGGATTTTTGGCACGAAAAGTGCAGCCCGCCGCGTGCCAAGTTTCAAGCCCAGACCCAGAAAGTTATTCACACCCTACGAATAACTTTCTCGTTTAAGGGGTTGACTTTTTTAAGAATCTCAGGTATACTATTCGTAATGAAAATGAAAAACGCAACGACAACCTACGAAGCAACCTACCTCAACAACTACCCACGGGTCAATGGGCGTCAAGTCTTTGACACCGACGAAGGCACGAAGCTCACCCTTTCCAAGGGCGACGACTTCAAAGGCAATTACACGGTCATCAAGTGGCATTC
>WLWH01002322.1_pt1 | contig 10858 bp, 16 predicted proteins | sample 6712741 | NCBI WGS metagenome assembly WLWH01 (sample SAMN12718694, study PRJNA515312) | sponge metagenome | isolation source: marine sponge | host: Mycale hentscheli | place: New Zealand: South Island, Marlborough, Capsize Point | collected 2003-05-01 | reverse complement strand
ATATTACCTGTTAGTTTATTTTGTGCTCTGTTTTTATTATCAATCCAGCTTTTAGTTTCTAATATACTATCAATAACTAAATTAGGATTTTCTAAATCAAAGCCTTTAATTCCAACATAATGAAATGCTTTGGTAATACGATTTTCATGCTTTTTAAAATAGCTTTCATCATATCCACCAAACTTCCTAGGATTGTCATTAGGTTTCTGAGCTTTTCTTACATCAGATCCTTTTATAAATTGCCAATCCCTATCATTGTTCATTTTATTTTGTAATGCTGGAATAGCTGTTACAACTTTACATCTACCATAATGGCCTGTTGTATGATTAAAATTATGTGTTGCAATCTGAGCCAAGTTTTTAAATATAGGATAACCTATACCTAATCCTTGAAAGTCAGGTAGCACAACCACTCTTCCAATATTATAACAAGCCTTTAACTTTGGATGAGGAAAAGCATTTAAAGAGCCATAACCTACTAATGCATTGTTCCAATAATACAAATAACAATGTGGTGTATTACTAGGAAGTTCAGCAGTTAAATAGTGATGCTGTTTAAATACGCTCCAAGCACTTTTGTCGGCTTTTCTAATTTCCAAAGTAATGTTTGGTCGCCTGGCTAACCTTTCCGTGCTTAAGATTCCAGTTTTGGTATCAAATATCCAATCAGGTCTTAACCACTCAATAACGTCATAATGGCAACCTACCAATACGATATTTTTTAGGCCTTTTCTATCAACATATTTTCTAATGCTATTAGATAATGCCTTAGCCACATTTCTATCTATAACAGAAGTAAATTCATCTACCACTGCTCCAGATTTAAGAGCCATAGCCATTTGAGCTCTAAATTTTTGACCGGTTGATAATGTTTGATATGGTTTAAGTTGATCAGGAATACTATTTAAAGCAACTGCTGATAACTTTTCTGCCGCCTCATCATATGAATTAAAATGACTTGCTACAGCTTTATTAGGATCCCATATATATTCCTCTTCATGTAATCCTAATGTCTTTAATATAGAACTTTTACCTGAACCACTTGGTCCAACTATTAATCCTATACCAAAGTCTTTTGGCATATCAAAACTTGGAACAGTAAAACTATTTTCTCCTGTCCAAGCAAAATCACTGGCAGAACTAATCCTGTCAGTAATAGCATCTCTTTGTACTTTACTTTTTAGTATTGTCATTATTATTCTCCTATATTATTAATTTAACACTTGATGGTTTCGACCTTCCATACATTTTTTATATATAACAGCATATTGATTTTGAGCCATTGGACTTAAAAGCCAATAAACAATATTACCACCCATTGTACTATTTTCTTCAGCTAAATGTTTACAATGTAAAAGATCATCTGAAATTTCTTCTGCGTTAGAATTTTCAAATTTTGATTTACCTTTTGTATCAATAACTGGTTCATATTTAGCACAACCTTGTAATAACAAAACAAATATTGCTATTAACATTATTTTATTCATTTTTTTCCTCTTTTATTATTTGATTTATGATTGTAAATGTTGGATCATATTTATAATTACTACAACCAGTAATTAATAAACATATAACTATTATTCTACCAATAAACATAATTAGCTAATCCATTTCCTAATATCACAACAACTATTGCAAATATAGTTAATTTTTGATTATCTGACATTATTCCTCCTTATTAAGATCTTTTTGTTTTCTTAATAACCTTTCAACTAATTGTTGTTCAAAGGTTAATTCATATCGGTTATTATCATAAAAATTATTAGGTAACAACGTAAGTTGTTTTGGTTCATTACCTATTGTATACATAATATCCAAATGATATTCATAACTGATCCAAGTCCGTCTAGGATTTTTTAGATCCACTAATTTAACAGACTTGGAGCCAGTTAATTCCTCCGCCAGTTTATTATTAACATCAAGGAGCAATTTATCTTTATCAAAGATAGGTGGCGGTGGTGGTAACTCATTTTTTTTATCAATCATTTTCTTTATATTAGGTTTAAGCATATTTTCTCCTGTTTAATTGAAAATGTATCATCATCAAATTGATCTCCAATAAGCATACATAATTCTGTAAACTCATTTAAAGATCTTTTTGTTCCATTAACTTTTTGATCTGCTTTTAAACCTTTTTGAACATGATCTATTCTTTTATTATTTTTTTTAGTTATTTTCATTATTTATCCTCTATGTAAATATTTGATCCAATAATAACTATTACTTTTCGGATTATTTGAACCAAAAGATTGTAATTGATTTTCCTCAGTCATAATATTACCTCTTGGTGTTTTATGAGGTGCTCTATAACTATTAGGTTTTAAAATATTACCATTTGTATTATCAATAAATGAATGTACACCATTTTCAATAATAATTTTGGTATATTTTCTGCCTTTAACCATTTCAACTTTACCAATATTTAAACTTGGAAAAGCTGTTTTCATATAAGTTTCATATCTTAATTTTACTAAATTAAAATAATCATTTACTGTTTGTTTTATCATTTTTCTCCTATTGTTCACAGATTAACCCTGAATGGTTTTTTAGGCCATCAGGGTTAAACTTTAACTTATATTTTAGTTTTAAGTAATTGTTCAAATACAAAAGACTTTGCATAATCTTTTCTGTATTCTTTAAGATCAATTGTTAATTGATTTAAAGCAACATTATATGAAGCATTTCTAAATTTAGCATCTTTGGAAGCGATACCTTCTTTAATAAAATCTTCATTAAGTTTATGTAAAGTACCTAATGTTGAAATAGAATTCATTATATTATGAATATAAAATAATGAAGTTTTTCTACCTTCTAAAACATCTTTCAACAATTTTTTAGGTTTTCCATATAACCAATATCCAGCATTTACAGATTCAAAATTTGGATATTGTTCAGATAACATTTTAAATTCATCATCCACATTTACATCAAAACCATTTGGTAATTTATTCATATTTTCCTCCGTTGTTATATTAATTTACTTTTTTACTGTACCATCTTTTGCTTGCTTCAAATAAAGATGGAAAAACTTTTGCAATTTCCAAAGCAGTATCTGTAACTAATTTTTTATAATGCTTTGTTCTTTCCATTCTATTATTCTTAAACTTAACTTCTAATTTAGAAGCTAACTGATCATAGTTAGTAAATTTGTGCCTAATTATGTCAAATTTTTCATCCATTGGATAAAATGAACTATTTAAAATAGTATCTTTTATCTTTTGAATATTTTGTATTTGTATTTTCATAATATCCTCTTTGTTAATTAAAAGTAAAAACCGCTTAAATTTTAAAGAAGCAAATAATATGCCTATAAATAAGCGGTTATCAATTTTAAAAACGATCTATTTAGAATTAATGGCTGGTTTTTATATCAACTTAGCTAATTGTGTTTCCGTATACCCTTAGCCAGGTAAGTTCGACTCGGTTGATATGCCGATTAAGAATTGTTAGATCCCTGTAACCCTTAAAGTTGCGGTTTAGCCCCATTTTACTGGTATTTTAATATACCCGCTGGATTTTTATGTTTTTTAATTAATAGATCCTGAACTAGTAATTAGAATTAATATATATTATTTATACTAATAAAAAAGCTTTATTATATAATATATAGCAATTAGTTTCCTTATATACCAAGGTTAATAATTGATATTGTTAAAAATACCTTATAACACCAATGAAAATGGATATATTTTGGTTTTTTCTGCGACTGATTTGAAACTTCTGTAAGGTATAGATTTTGAAATCCTAATTCTATGTCTTACAGAAAAACAAAAACGAAACTAAGCTTATATGAGCCTATTGCTTAAGTCCTATTTCTATACCTTACAGAGAAGCTAAAAACTAATCAATTAATTAATTAGTCTATTTTTATAGCCAATATGTTTTATATCCTCCTAATATATTGGCTTTATAAATAGATTAATTATTAACAGGAGGATAAAATGCGTGATGATATGCGTTGTGAAGAATGTAAAAACACAACCAAACCGGACGAATTTACATGCAATTGTTTGTGTTTAAATTGTGGTCCTTGTGACGAGAACGGATGTGAATATGGCGAGAAAGTTCAAAGCATTTGTGGAACGCCCGAAGCCAACAAAGAGGATTAGGGTTCATAAAAAGTCTAAAAGTAAAGACGAAAAACGAATGTTTAAAAAATATAACAGACAAGGTCGAAGGCCTTGATAATATAATAGGAGAAAATAATATGTTATTAAATAATGTAGATCTAAGTTGGGTAAAACTTGATCCTAAAAATCCAGATATGGGCTTTGATAAAAAGTCTCCTCAGTATTCTTGTACTGTAAAAACTGCAGACAAGGTTGCGGCTGAGGCTTGGAAAAAAGCTGGTATAAATGTAAAACCAGCGGAAGAAAATGGAGCGGTTGTTTATACTGCGGCATTAAAAAAGAAAATTTATGCCGATGCAGATGGTAAATATAATACTGCACCACCACCTGTTGTTGATAAATCATTACAGCCGATACTTGATACAAGTACTATTGGAAATGGATCCAAAGGTAATGTGCAAGTTAAATTTAAACCATATGAATATATGGGTAAAAAAGGTATATCAACACAATTGTTAGCTTTACAAATTACGGATATAATTGAATATCAAAATGCAGATAAATTAGAATTTGCTGCAATTGATACAGATAAAGACGTAATTTAGTTAGCATAAAATAGTATTGGCTGGGTTTAATCGCCCAGCTGATTCTATACCTTACAGAATAGGAGATTATGTTAGATAAAATGTTTAAATTACACACATTTAATATTGATAAAAAATGGTTAGACTTAATTAAATCAGGTGAAAAGAAATCTGAAATTAGAAAATATTATTTACCATTAGAAGGTAAAAAAGTTGGTTTAATGAATAATGATACTGATAAAATAGAATTAATTATTACTATTGGTATGGTATTAGACTTAAAAGGTTTAGAAGAAGAGGATTTAGAATTAATATTTCAAGAAGCTCATATTGATGAGGAATTTAGAAAATATTATCCTTGTAATTATTTATATACAATTAAAAAGGTTGAAACGGTTCATTAATGAAAACAATTATATTAACATTATGGTTTATGAGTGGTGGTTCAATTGACTTAGCTGTTAAAGTAGCACCTGGTGAATTTTGTGAAGATGTTTATATGAAACAAATTGTTTGGAAAGAAAATCCAAATTATGAACCAGGTAGTTATGATATATGGGGTTATTATACTTATAATAATAAACCAATATTTGCTCATACTTGTATGGAACAAGATAAAAAAACTTATTTTTATTATAACAAAGGAGAATAAATATGATTATAGGAGTTGCAGGATATAAAGGTGCAGGAAAAGATACAGTAGCAAATGTATTACAAACAAGTTTTGGATTTGAAAAAATGTCATTTGCACAACCAATAAAGGATCTTATTCATCAAACATTTGGTATTGATAAAGCAATATTGTCTGGTGATGTAGGTGAAAGAATATTTAGAGAAGAGGCTATGCCAGGATGGTTTTATTTATCTCCAAGAGATATGATGCAAAAGATTGGTATGGCATTTAGAGATGAATTACATAAAGATATATGGGTAAAAGTATTAGAAAATAAAATTAAAAGTAAAAAACAAAATATTGTTATACCTGATGTTAGATTTAAAAATGAATTAGAATTAATTAATAAATATGGTTTTTGTGTTGGTATTAATAGACCAGGATATAATGGAGATGATCATAGATCTGAACACGGTTTAGATGATGTTGAATTTCAAAAAGTATTTAAAAATGATAGTTCACAAGAAATGCTTTATGCACAAGCATATAATTACTTTAAGGAAAAATTAAAATATGAAAATAATATATGATATTGAAACAAACGGTTTAATAGATACAGTTAGTAATATTTGGATAGCTGTTACTAAAAATATAGAGACAAATGAAATAATTACATTTAGTGATTATGATCCGGATAGCAAACCGTTAAATGAATTAATACCATATTTAAATAAAGCAGAAGTACTTATTGGACATAATATTATTGCTTATGATAATGTTGTGTTACATAAATTATTAAATTGGAAACCTAATAACATTAAATTTATAGATACAATGTTATTATCTCAAATGAATAATTATAGAAGAGAAGGAAAACATTCATTAGGTAATTTTGGTAAATTATTAAATGATGCTAAAGGTGATTTTAAAGAGTTTGATAAATATTCAGAAGCAATGAAAATTTATGCAATACAAGATGTAAATTTAAATCATAAAGTTTATAATTATGTAGTTAAAGAAGCACATGAACTTATAGCAAATAGACCTACTTATAAAAAGGCATTACAAACTGAACATGCTATTGCTGAATTATGTTCTGAACAAGTTAAAAATAAATGGAAGTTTAATTTATTATTAGCTAAAAAGCATTATAAATATTTAACTTTTGAAATGAAAAAAATTGAAGACAAAGTTAATCCAACATTAAAACCTAGAAAAGTATTTATAGATAAAGAGCCTAAAACAGCTAAATATATTAGAAATGGTAATTTTAGTTCAGTAACATGTAGAATGTTATCTCAATTTTTAGGAGAAGAAATACAACCTAATGATACACATAAATGGAACAGTAATGATACATTTCAAAGATATGAAATGATACCAGCTGATCTTGGTAATATGGAACAAGTTAGAGGTATGTTATTAGATAGTGGTTGGAAACCAACACAATTTACACCAAAAGGTGAACCTAAAATAACCCCTGATAGCGTTGATACTATTCAAGGTGACTTAGGTAAACAAATATTACATTATTATAGTTTAAGATCTAGACATTCAGTTTTAAAAGGTTGGATTGAATTAGCTGAAGAAAATAATGGACGTGTTTATGTTGAAGCATTTAATGTAGGTACACCAACATTTAGACAAAGACATTCTAAAATAGTAAATGTACCAAATGTTAATTCATTTTTTGGAAAAGAAATGAGAGAATTATTTACAGCTGATGATGGTAAAGTTATGGTTGGTTGTGATAGTGCTGGTAATCAAATTAGAGCATTATGTCATTATTTAAATAGTAAAGATATAAATGAACACGTTTTAAATGGTGATATACACCAAAGAACAGCAGACATTGTAGGTGTTAGTAGACAATTAGCTAAGAGCCTATTATATGCTACAATTTTTGGAGCGGGTTTTGCTAAATTAGGCAAAATGGTAAATGGAATTGAAGATTTAGAAAAGGGAAGAGAAGTTAAAAATAAATTATATGTTGCCTTTCCTGGATTAAAAGAATTAAATAATAGATTAAATAAATTTTTTTATACAACACAAAATAAAGATGGTATGGGTTTTATTCCAGCATTAGATGGAAGAAAAATATATGCTGAGTCTTCATTTAAATTATTAAATTATTTATTACAAGCATATGAAGCAATTACAGTTAAATCAGCTGTTGTTAATGCTTTTAAAATGTTTAAAGATGAAAATTTAAATGTTGATATGTTAGGTTTAATTCATGATGAAGTTCAAGTTCAAACTAAACCAGAAAATATTAAAAGAGTAAAAGAAATATTATCTTATTCATTTGGTGATTTTATTACTAAAGAATTAGAATTAAATATTCAAATGGCAGGAGATGCTAAAGAAGGAAATAATTGGTATGAAACCCATTAATAAATTTGAACAACAACAATTTAATCTTAATGAAAGTTATAAACAATCATTAAAAAATAAAAAGGAAAGAGATCCTATAAATAATAAGATAATTGGTATTGTTGATGGTGATGTATTATTATACAGAGCCTGTAATAAAGCCATAAAAGAAAATTTAGATGTAAGAAAAACATTTGATAATATATATGAAGAAGTAAAAATGAATACTGCTTGTGATGATTATAGTTTACATATTTCAGGTGGTGGTAATTTTAGAAAAGAAATAGAACAAACATTTTTAAAATATAAAGGCAAAAGACGAGAAAAACCTGATAATTATTTAGAATGCCGTGATTATGTTGCTAAAAAATATAATCCAATTATGGTACCTAATTATGAAGCTGATGATACAGCGTCCGTTGAAGCATATAAATATATTAAAAAGAATCAATTATATATGCTTATAACATTAGATAAGGATTGGAAAACTATAGGTGGTTTATTTTATAATTTATTATATAATAATTTATCTGCTGTTTCTACAATTGATGGTATAGAATTTTTTCATCAACAATTATTAACAGGTGATGCTGTTGATAATATACCAGGCATTGAAGGTGTTGGTCCTGTAAAAGCTAATAAAATATTAAAAGATAAAAACTTAAATGAACAATTTGAAGCTGTAATTAAAGCTTATAAAACACATTATCCAGATGATTTTATTTCAAGATTAAATGTTATGGGCACAATGTTATACCTTATAAAAGATTTTAAAGATCATTCTAAATGGTCTATAGAATATTGGAGAGGATATATAAATGGCATTTAATCAAAAAAAATATAATAAATCTATTAGGGGTATTGCTGTTACAGCTTGTAAAGCTTCTAAAAGGCGTGCTAGGATTAAAAATTTACCATTTAATTTATCATCAAATTATTTGGAAAGTATTTTTCCTAAAAATTGTATATGTCCTATCCTTGGCTATAAAATGAAAGTGGCTAATTTAACATTAGGTAAATTAAGCCCAACATTAGATAGAATTAATCCAAGAAAAGGATATATAAAAGGTAATGTAGAATTTGTAACCAATATAGCAAATTTAATGATGACTTCTGCCAATGGTAAAGATATTAAAAAGTTTGTTAAATGGGCTACAAAAAGATATAAAATAACAGAAGAGGAAATATATGGGTAAAAACACAACATTTATAAAACATACAAGCTGTGAACCTTGTGGATCATCAGATGCAAATGCTGTTTATTCTGATGGGTCTACATATTGTTTTAGTTGTAGAAAAAGTACTGCATCTGGAACAGAAGATACAAACATTGAATTTAATGTTGTACAATCACAATTAACTTTGGATGAAATAAAACAGCTTCCAGTAGATTCAATTAGGGGTATATCCAAAAAAGTTTTATATAATGCTGGTGTTAAAATAGAATATGATGATAAAAGAAATATTATTAGTCATTTTTATCCTATAACAGTAAATAAAAAAATTAAAGCATATAAGAAAAGAATAGTTGCTACCAAAGACTTTAGAAGTATTGGTAAAGCAGAAGTACCTGAGTTATTTAACCAATGTAATAGCGGTAAAAGAAAAAACTTAGTTATTACTGAAGGTGAAATAGATTGTTTATCAATATTAGAAATGCTTACAAAAGCTAAGGCTCAATTTGATGTTGTATCAATTGTTAATGGAGCCCAAAGTGCTAGAAGAAATATTGCATCTAATTTAGACTTTGTTAATAAATATGAAAAAGTATTTATTGCATTTGATAATGATGAATTTGGTATTGAGGCTTCAAAAGATGTTGCACATATTATTAAACCTGGTAAAGCACATATTGTAAATAGTGTTCATAAAGATGCTAATGATGCTTTATCAAAAGATTTAATTGATGAATATTTACAAGATGTATGGAGTGCTAAAGTATATAAACCTGATGCATTTATTACTGGTGAAAAAATATGGCAAGCATTTAAAGAAAGATCTGAAATTAAATCAATTGCTTATCCTGATTGTTTAAAAGGTTTAAATGATAAATTATTTGGAATGAGATTAGGTGAAATTACTTTATTTACATCTGGTACAGGTTCAGGTAAATCAACAGTTGTTAAAGAAACTATTTTAAATTTGTTAGATAAAACTGAAGATAAAATTGGTTTAATATCTTTAGAAGAATCTATTGGTGATACAGCAACTAAATTAATTGGTATGTCTATTAATAAAAATATTAGAATGCCTGGTGATGTAACTGATGAAGAAGCTAGGATTGGTTATGATAAAGTGTTTAAAGATGAAAGATTAATATTATTAGATCATCAAGGATCTGTAGCTGATAGTTCTTTATTGGATAGGATTGAATATTTAGCGGCTTTAGGTTGTAATTATTTAATACTTGATCATATTACAATTGCTGTTAGTGAAGGTGTTGATGGTGCAACAGGTAATGAAGCTGTTGATAAAGTTATGTCGTCTTTATTAAAAATAGTTAAAAGATATAATATTCATTTAACTTTAATTTCTCATTTAAGAAAAAGTTCTGGAGAAGGTAAGTCATTTGAAGAAGGTGTTATGCCTAATTTAGATTCTATAAAAGGATCTGGAAGTATAAAACAAATAAGCTTTGACATTATAGGTTTTGCTAGAAACATGATGGCAGTTGAAAGATCTGATAGAAATATAGTTAAATTTGCTGTATTAAAATCTAGATTTAGTGGTGATACTGGTATGTGTGGACAAGCAGTTTATAATGTAAACACAGGAAGATTAAATTATAATGAAAGTAATTTAGCTTTTAAAGAAGTGTTATAACCAGTTTCGGTTAGAAGTTAGAGCTGCAAGTAAGTCCTTATAGGCAACAGCTAACAGACAATGGTAGGTGGATGAGCAATAGGCTTTTCCTCTCTCGGCCTACATCACTACTAGTAAACCGAAGCAGCTGAGCAACCTGTTTAAAAGGCTCATAAAGAAAGATATATGAAAACAAAAAAGTATAAACCGTTACCTGATTCATTAACAATAAAAAAATCAAACATTGAAGGATTAGGATTATTTGCTACTAAAGATATAAAGAAAAATACTAATTTAGGTATGATGCATCATGTAACTGAATTTAATCATACTATTAGAACACCGTTAGGTGGATTTATTAATCATAGTAATAAACCAAATTGTATTAAAGAAAGGGAAGATTGTATATATCATGA
>WLWH01002321.1_pt1 | contig 10864 bp, 6 predicted proteins | sample 6712741 | NCBI WGS metagenome assembly WLWH01 (sample SAMN12718694, study PRJNA515312) | sponge metagenome | isolation source: marine sponge | host: Mycale hentscheli | place: New Zealand: South Island, Marlborough, Capsize Point | collected 2003-05-01 | reverse complement strand
GCTCAACTACTTGGTGGAATGGGTGCGTAATGTCAATTAATAAAAAGTTTGAAGAGATTGTAGATTTTTGTTTAGTAGATGTTGATGAGCTTGGTGATGACATTATTTTAGAAGAAGATGTATTTAAGCCACGAGGCAAAATGTACATTGACCAACTTCCACCTTTAGTATTTCCATTTGGTTATATGGTTATAAGTTCAGCATTTCAATTTTTTGAAGAAGAAGAGGATGAAGATGGCGAGATCACCGAGTAACAAAGGATTAAATAAAAATAACTTTAATGGTTCTTCCTATTCAACAGGAAGAAATCCAGGTGGTATGGTTGCAGGTCTTACTGCTGGTACTACTTTTGGTGAAGGTAAAGAAATAAAAGAACAAGTTGCTGCTACAGGTGGATTACCTAAAATAAGTGATTTACCACAGCCACAAGCTCCTAGACAAGCAATGCCACAAATGGATGTGTTTGCAGGTACACAAAGACCTAGTGAACCAGTTACTTCTGGACTAGATTTTGGTCCTGGTATTAGTCCTCCAGCAACAAATCAAGTATTACAAGCCGAAGAGATTAGAAACTTTGTTTATGACAGTTGGCTAGAAACAGGTGATGACAGTTTACTAGAGTTCTTATAATGGTAACTCCAGATGAGGCAAACAGACTCAGTTCTATAAACCAACAAAGTGCAAACATACCTGCATCAGTTATGGTACAAGCTACTAAAGCACAATCAGATGATTCTTTTGTAGAAGGTCTTACAGATTTTTTTAGTAAAGCAAAAGAAAAAACATATGGTGCAATTAAAAATGCAGTCTTTGAACAATTTAATGTAAACCCTGATACAGGTGGTTTTTCAGAGTTAGCAGTTAAAGGTGGATTGCTAGGTGTTCGTTCTCTTTATGAAAATGTCATAGCAGAACCTATAAGAACTATTGGTTTAGTACAACAAGGTGCAACATTCTCTGAAGCATATAAAAAAGCACAGATAGAACCATTTGCTTATTGGAGAGAGGCTAAAGAAAAAGGACAGAAAGTAGATTTAGGTACAGCGTTATTTCAATCTACTGATCCAGAGAAAACACAAACATACAAAGATTTAATTGACAAAGGTGCAGACCCTATACGAGCTAGACAACTAGCTGCTTCTTCATTAGGCGTTAATGTATTTGATCAGGTATTTGAACAAGAAAAAGTTGCACAGTTTGATGGTGAGAGAGCAGCTGCATTAATAGCTAGAGGTAAAAGTCCACATATGACACCAGGTCGTGTGTTGTTTAAACCTTTAGAGTTTATTGCTGGTCCTGAAGATAGAGCTTATGATTTTTATACAGGTCTTATTGACTTAGGTCTTAACTTACTTGACCCTACCTTTTGGGCAGGTAAAGCTGTTAAGGGTGTTAAAGCAGGTAAAAGTATGCTTACTCTTACTGATGAAGGTGCTGACAGTCTTGGTTTATTAAATGGTTTTATGAGAAAATCTTTTAGTAAGACATCTGCTAAAGAAGCTATTGATGGCAAACTTGGAGATAACCTAGCAGAGTTTTTATACGAAAACAAAGATAAACCTGATGAAATATTATTAAAGTCAAACTTTAATTTAGTTAATCAATTTGTTATTAAAAATGAAGCATTGAGTGATGAGTTTACTAAATTCACACAAGAACTGTTTAGTTTAGCTGATGGTCTTGATAAACAAGAAGCTATAGCAGCAGTTAAAAATATACTGACACCAAGAGTGTTAGCAGTAGGTACAGAAGGTATGGTGCCTAAAGTACAGAAAGTAGGAACTTTTAGAAGAGCCATTGATGATTACTTTGGTCCACAATATCAAACAAAACTTAGTGCTAACAATCCAGATAATTTAATTGTTGAATATACTAAGTTTCTTAAACTTCTTGATCCAGCAGGAACAACAACTAATCGTAGTCAAAGAGTAAAAGATATGATTACAGAACTTGATAAACTAGAAACAAAAAACCCTGCTCGTAGAGGTGCAGCAATTATTAATCAAGTAGTAGATGATTTTTCAGATTTACGAGTTATATACAAAAACAAACTAGAAACAGCAGGAAAACTTACGAGTAAAAATGACAAACTTGTTGATGATGTATTTACAGTTTTACAAAGAGTCTTAAAAGAACAATCTGATACAGCAACAAATTTACCAGAACTAAATAGATTTGGTGGAGTAGCTGATCAATTCGGACAGTTTTGGAAAAAACAAAGAGATAAAGGTAATAAAGAATTCCAAAATTTGACTGATAATCAAATTGATGAAGTGTCTAAAACTTTTTTTAAAAACAATGTACTAGAATCAGCACTGACACAAGACCTTAAATTACAAAATCCAAGTCAAGTTATAAAACTTGTAAACAAACTAGATTCAAGTTTTAATGGTCGGTATAGAGATTTGTTAGGGATTGTTGGTGAATCAGGTGTAGGCAATGGTATTGATTTTTATGTAAGTCAATTATTTAAACCCTTAGTTCTATTAAGACCAGCTTGGACAGTTAGGGTTATAGCTGAAGAACAATTAAGAGCTGTAGCGAATGGTGCATTAGGAGCATTAGACCATCCTATTGGACTACTTGCTAGAATTTTTGATGACAATATTGGTGTTAGAGGAAGTTATGCAAAAGAAGGTTGGTTAGATACAACTGCTTTTAAATTAGGTATTTCTGAATCATCTACGGGAGATGTAGCTAGACAAGTGACTAAAGGACAGAGAATAGTTCTTGATAACAAGTTGAAATATATATCAGCTAATAAGTTAAGAAACCTAGAAGGTTGGCAAGAAGGTCAATGGAGAATGATAAACCTTCTTAGAACAGATACTATAACCAAAAAGGTTGCAGCTATAGAGTTATCAGATGATGTATCAGGTGGCTTTGCAAAACTTGCTATTGATTTGAAAACTCCAGGAAATGAATTTAGAGAAGCAATGCTTAACTTGACAGCAGGTAATAGCAATATGTTTAAATTACTTGATGGATCAAGTGGCTTAACTAAACAAGAGTATGATGAAGCAGTTAATTTATTTATTGAAGGTATGAGAAATAACTTAAAAGGTTTCTTATCTCCTGATGGTAAGACAGTAAATCCTGATCTATACAATGTTGTTATATCTGGCAAATTTACAACTGCTGATGGTAAAACAATTAACTTAGATACAGCAAGAAACATAGGAGCTAAACAATCTGATTTAGAATTATTAGAAAAAAATATGCTTGGTGAAAAAGAAGCTAAAGCATTACAAAAAAAAGTAGACGCTTATGAAAAAAATATATTTAATAAGTATATAGAGAAGTTTGGTGGAGATGGTGTACTACCTGATAATGTAGATTGGAAAGTACCACCAACAACAGAGAAAAAAGGTTTTTACGATAAAGTTACAGAAAATGGTTTTAAGTGGTTTATGACACAACCAACTAATGCACTATCTCGTATTCCAGTGTTTAAAGCATCTTATTGGAAAAAGTCAGAAGATTTAATTGCTATCAGTACGCAAGAAGTAAAAGACAAAATAGTTGCTGGTGCAAAAAAAGCTAACCTAAATAAAAAAACTATTAAGAGAATGGAAAATATACCAGCAGCTAAAGATGGTATTGCAGATGCAGAACTTATAGAGATAATGGCAAAAGGTTATGGTGTAGATACAACTAAAAAATTACTATATGACATAACAGAACAGAGAAGATTTTGGGAAACAAGTCGTTGGTTATTCCCTTTTGGTAATGCGTATCAAGAAGTTCTAACCACTTGGATAGGTATTATGAAAGCTAATCCACAAGTTGCTGCAAGAACAGGAACTATTTGGGATGGTGCATCACAAGAGAATGATACTTTCGGACCAACAGGTAAAGGTATATTTTATAAAAACCCTATCAACGGACAAGTCGTGTTTAACTATCCTGGTACAGGATTAATACAAGACTGGATGTTTAAAGATGCAACATCTAATCAAGATGTCAGAGTTAATATGCCTGTCTATGCAGAGAGTATAAACATTGCTGCTGGATTGTTACCAGGTTTTGGACCTGTTGTGCAGATCCCTGCTGCTTATTTGTTTAGAAATTTTCCTGAAGAAGGTTTAGTGAACAAAGTATTGTTCGGTGAGTTTCCTCCATTTGATTACAAAAACGAAGATGAGTGGTTTAAAGCATTAGGTATTAAACCAGCTTGGTTTGATAAATTTCAAAAACTTATATTTAATCAAGGTGAAAATGCACAAGGTGCTTTTGGTAATACAGTTATAGATACATACAAAGCCTTACTGTATTCAGGACAGATTGATGACAGCACAGAAGAAAAAGCTAAAGAAGGTATGCAAAAAGCAGTAGAAGGTGCAAAAGTATTATTCTTGTTTAGAGCAGTTTCACAAGTACTTGGACCTGCTGGAGCTTCATCACCAATATTTGAAATAACAGATAAGAATACAGATTACTTTATGTTTGAAACATTAGCTGATGAATACAGAACAATTAAACAGTCTGTTAATTATGATGATGCAAGAGCTACAGATATATTTGTTGAAACATTTGGTATTAATCCATTACCTTTAACAGTTGCTAAAACAGTATCTATAGAAAAATATCCTTCTACTGTTGATGGTGCTAACTGGATGAAAGACAATATGGAGATATACGACAAATATCCATTAGTAGCTTGGTATTTAGAACCACCTCCAGTTTATGCAGAGTTTTCTTATGATGCGTATAAGAGGTCTTTGCTATTAGGTAAAAGAGAATATAGAACACCAGAACAGTGGGCTACTGCAAAGAATAAACTATTAGGATCAGTTGCATTAGAACAGTATGAAAGGTCTATAGGTATTATGGGTAATAATACAGCAGCTGCAAAAGCATTAAGAGATGCAAAGAAAAAAGAATTGGAACAAAGATATTGGGGTTACGGACAACCAGGTATTGTTGGTTCACCTAATAAACCAACTATTGAAATGCAGATAGACCAGTTAATTAAAATGGTTAATGACCCAGATCTACAAGATTTTGAAACAGTTGCAGCTACTAAAAAATATCTAGCTATACGACAAACTGTTATAGATAGTTTTGTTGCTGCTGGTAAGTCAGAAACTATATGGAAAACTGGTAAAGATTATGCAGGTGTAAGGTCAGCACTTAGAAATGAAGCGACTAAAATAATAAAGGAAACACCACAATTTGGACCTATGTTTGATACTCTGTTATCAAGAGAAATAGAACCTGAATATGAAGATGATTTGCTAGTACAATTAGGATTAGGAATATGACAGAAAAAGAACAATTTATATCGGAAATATTAGCATTAGTTAAACAACCTTTAGCTGGTACAAATCCTATTACTCCAACAGAACAACAAATAGCACTGTTACAAGCATCTAAAGATACTGCTGATGCTATGAATGTAGCAAGAAACTTTGGTTGGACAGATTACTTAGTTGAATGGAGTTTAAATAAACCAGTTGATGAACAAGAAAATTTACAAAATGCTTTAACTCTTGCTTTACAAGGTGACACAAGTAATTATCTTGGTGTTGATGCAAACACAGTTGTCAATCGTGGTGGTGAAGTCACAACTATTGGTGCTTATGGAGAAAACTTTTATGTTAATGGAGATCAGAATGTATTTGAAGCATCTACTCCAGAAGAGATAAGAGAGATACAAGCTAATCTTATTAACGCAGGTTTACTCGGTGTAAAAGTAAATAGACCATTTAGACCTGGTGTTTGGGGTAAATCAGACAAAGAAGCTATGTATGACCTTATGAGCCAAGCTAATCAGAATGGTGAAGGTAAAGCTGAACGAGGATGGGAAACACTTATGCAAGTGTATCTTGATAATCCAATACCAGAACCTACTGAAGTACAAGCATATTTACCACCAGATTATAAAGCAGTTTCTAACAGTGTTAAGAATTTATTTGAAGCAGAGTTAGGTAGAAAACCAAAACCTTATGAGTTAAAGTTATTAGCTAATACTTACTTGTCAGAGGCACAAGCTGCATACCAACAAGATGTAGATTTTGCACAACAGCCAACAGATATTATGGCAACAGCAGGAGAACTAGAGTCTTACGGAAATCACATACAACCTGTAGTAGAACCAGGCGTAACAGACATAGACCCTAGTGCTAGAATGAAAGATGTATTTGACAGAGTTACTCAAAAAGAACAGGAAAGGTTAGGAAGAAATCGTGATATTCAAGCCACTAATCGTATCATTACTAATGCTATCACAGGTGGTCCAAGGTAGTATTATGGAAAATGAAATGACAAATGATAGTAACCCAGCATTAATAGATATATATTTAGAAGCATTAAAAATGCAAGAAAGTTCTGGTAATTATCAAGCACAACATACACCAGAAGTAATTACAGATATTGTTACTGGAAAAAAAATTAGAGTACAAGCTATAGGTGCATATGGAATATTAGATATTAATTGGACTGGTACAGAAACACAAAAATCTTGGGCAGAACAAGCAGGATATAAAAATGCAGATTGGCACGATCCAGTTGCACAAGATGCAGTTGCAAAGTATAAAGTACAAGAGTATTTTAATAAATATGGATCTTGGGATGCTGTATCTGTTGCTTGGTTTTCAGGAGAAGGCAATGCAAATAAATTAGTTAAAGATGGAACTATTGACTACAGTGCGAGTGATGCTAATGGACAAACTATAGAAAATTATGTTGATCAAATGAATACAAAAATATCCGAGGAATTTATGAATATGGAAGTTCCTATAGAACCTATTAATTTGCCTTCATCTGTTGTAGGTCCACCAACTCCACCTGTTATAGCTAAACAAAAACAAAGTCAAGAAGTCTTTGCTGCACAGATACTAGATGCTATGACTAAAGCTAATGCTGGTGGTATGCGACCAAGCTTTGAATCACAAGTTCCAGCAGAGGCAGGAGATTTTTCTGACACAGTTGCACAAACACAAGTTCGTAGAGGTGAAATACAATGATTAAATATTTAGTTGTGGGTTCTCCAGGTAGATATAGATTAGAACCAGTAAGTCCAGGTCAAGCTGATTATGAATCAGGTATGTCTGAACAAGCAGCACAAAATACTGCTAATGATTTAAACAATAAATTTTTTGAAAGAATAGGAGAAAGACCTCCTACTCCACAACCTACTTCACAACCTGATCCAGTAGTTGAACAACCAAGTACACCTACTGCACCAATGCAACCACAAGGTCAAGCCCTTCCTTCTGACAAGATTAAAGAGTTACAAAGAAGTTTAGGAGTAACAGCAGATGGAATTATTGGACCTATAACTATTGGTGCTGCAAAAGATGCAATAGCTAGTTCACGAACATACTCTGAAGCTGTAGGTCTTTCAAGTAAATACGACTTAATTTTAAATGTAGATAAATATAGAACTTCTACAAAAACAATATCTGCACCTTCAGAACCACCAACGCAAAAAGAAAAGATAGAAGAAGCAGTAGATATTTTTACAACTACATTATTTCCACCAACGGCAGTTGCTAAAGCTATTACAGGAGATCAAACAATAGGTCCTGAAACACCAACATCAATAGATATGGCTGGTGAATGGGTAATGATTGATAGAGAAGGTTTTTCTGTTTACAAAGATGAAGATATATTAAGAGGAGCAGAAAGTGCAAAAGAACCTAGATGGTATAACACAAAAACTGGTAGGTCTATATCTATAGTTGATAAACAAGGCAGACCTGTACTTCCTGAATTTGGTGATGGAAAACCTGTAGATAAAAGTATTATTAATCCAACATCATTAAATAGGTGGGAATCAAGTTTTAATGATTACTTAGATAAAAACTTAATAGAGGAGTTAAAAAATAAAAGTCCTAATATTGAAAGTATATTTTCTAATGTAGGTGTAATAAGACCTAATGACATAGATAAATTAGATGAAATAGGATTAAGAGGTTTAGCTAATGAGTTAGGTATTGATGTAAGAGAATACTCTACAAAGCCTACTTATCAAGAAGCACAAGCAGGAAAAAAACCTGAACTTATTAGGGATGAATTAGCTGCTGGAATAATAAATTTTTTATCTGAACAAAAAACTTATGATGATTATGACATAATTGGACACGATTTACCAGAGGTTGAAGAAAGTTTAGAAGTTTCTACAGTAGGACCAACAGAAGTAGAACAAGAACAATATCCTAAAGTAAAAACTAATGCTAAAGGTGAGTCATCTATTATTAGAAATGCAACAGATGAGTACTACGCAACATTAGCTGGATTTACAAAAACACTTGATGTAAGTAACTTTGATGAAGCACCAGGTTTTTTTGTTGATTTAGCTATAGATCAATCAGGTAATTTAGTAAAAGAAAACTCATCTACTGGTGAATCAGTTATTCTTAAAACTTTAACACCACAAGAAACTACTACTGCTACAGAGATTAAAAAGATAACTCCAACTTCAACTGTAACAATACTTACTGATGAGGGAGAAGTAGTAATAGAAACACCTAGTATCGGTGGTGAAGTTGTCACAGGTAATGGATTAGCAAGTCAAGCAAGTGGACAAATGACAAATCCAGCTTTTACTACATTTAATAATATTCCAGACAATGCTTTTCTTTGGAATGTAGAAGGTGTTAACTACATAGTTTATGAAGTACCAGGAGCTAATGGTGAAGCCTATGAAGGAAACACTATGTATTTAGCTTACGATATTCCTGATAATGATTTGTTTAGTGCTGGATTACTAACACAAGGTGAAACAGCACCTCAACCTAACGCTATAGTTAATAAAGCATTTTTTGATTCTGTAGCAATAGTCACAGGAAATACCGATCAACTTTCTAGTTTAGTAGAAACTCCTTTCGCAAGTTTTGTTGAAAGAATAACTGAACAATCACAAGTAGCTCCTTGGATTACAGACCCAGAGATGATTTCTTTGATAGCTGAAGCTGCTGTAGAAGGTAGAGATATAGAAGATTTTGAGCTACAGACAACTAACTGGTATCAAACAAATAATCAAAGTCAAAGAGATTGGTTAAGAACTTATTATGCTGATCCAGCAACAGCCACACAAACCATAACAGATGGTCAAGTAGCAGTTGCAAACTCTTTACAAGCAGCAGGAGTATCTAATGCACCAGAGGCTTTAGTTAATTGGATGGCTAGTAAATATGTTACAGGTGATTGGTCACAAACTTATACAACAGAACAAATATCTTTATTTGCTGATCCTTATGCACAAGGTAAAAGAGATGAGTCTTTAGAAAACTATTTATCTTCCACTGCATTAACAGGTGTAGATAGAACTACAGAGAGAGAAAGAGAAGTAACAGAACTTTATAACAGATGGTTAGGACCTACTCTTGGTAAGTTAACAGATAACGAGAGAGCAGAGATAGCAGGTAAGTTAAGAGATGACCCTGACTATGAAGATGCTTTAGTTAACTCACTAAAACAATCAAGACTTGCTGCATTTAGTAATTACACAAATCCAGAACTTACCTATGAAGATATTGCAAGACCTTGGAGAAACTTAACAACTTCTGTATGGGGTCAAACAGCAGATGAAACACAAGGCTGGTGGCAAGAAATGGTTAAGACTAATGACTTTGCTAAAGCACAAACTACACTTAGAGAGAAGGGCTTAGAACAAGATGTTACACAAGTTACACAAGATGCAACACAAGCATTACAACAAGCATTTGGTCAAGGAACTGTAAGCCAGACAGGAGTTAATGTATAATGGCAACATATGAAGAGTTAGCTAAAAGTTTATATCCAAATATGCCTTCAGATATTCTTGATTTATTTGCTGATGAGTGGGCAAGAACAGGAGATCCACAAGTAGCTATTGCAGAAGTGAGAAGAAGTCCTGCTTATGAGATAGCATTTCCAGGTAATAAACGACCAGATGGAACAGTTAAGTTTGATGAGGTTACATACACAGGATTAAAAGAAAGTTACATAGGTACATTACAAGAGTATGGTATTCCAAGAAATACATCAGTTGATTTACTAACAGATAGATTCACAGGTCTTATTGAAGGCGAAGTATCTGCTAGAGAATTTGCTCAAAGAGTAGATGCTACATTCCAAGGCATACAGGAAAACATACCTGAAGTACAAGAGTTTTATGCAAGTAATTTTGGTTTAGAGCTTACACCTGAAGCTATATTTATTGGAGCATTAGACCCTACTGTAGGTGAAGAAATAGTTGCAGGAAGAATAACTACTGCACAGATTGGTGGAGAAGCAGCAAGAGCAGGATTTAGTATTACAGGTGATCTGGCACAGAGATTACAAAGAGCTGGTGTAACACAAGCACAAGCAAGACAAATCTTTACAAGTGCTGAACTACAGTTACCACAGTTACAAGAGTTACAAGCACAACAAGGTATTGCTGAAGAAGAAAGATTTGGTTTAGAGGAATTTACAGAAGCAGCAGTATTCCAAAGTCCTGAAGAAATACAACAAATACAAAGACTTAGAGAAGAACAAATATCAGAGTTTGCACCAACAACAGGTGCTGCTAGAACAGGTCGTAGAGTTACAGGATTAACTGAAGTTTAATACTTGTCTATCCCACATATAGTGGTACAATATATAGTATCGCATAGCAAAAGTCTGCGAACCAAATTGACATTGCACCTCCAGTTTATATCTGGCGTGTAAACTGCGTATTTCAATTCGCCTAGTATCGGTACAGCTAGAAGTGGCTGACAATTCTCATTTGTACTTTAATTATAACTTGTCGCCTATCGCATTATTTACCCCAGGATAATGTAGCTAGTAGAAATCTGGGAGAGGAGAAAAAATGGAAAACGAGATGAACGAAACAGTAGAAGAAGGACAAGATAATAATGCTATCAAGCAAATGCGTGAGCGTATTAAAGAG
>WLWH01002320.1_pt1 | contig 10871 bp, 12 predicted proteins | sample 6712741 | NCBI WGS metagenome assembly WLWH01 (sample SAMN12718694, study PRJNA515312) | sponge metagenome | isolation source: marine sponge | host: Mycale hentscheli | place: New Zealand: South Island, Marlborough, Capsize Point | collected 2003-05-01 | reverse complement strand
CAATCAACTTTGGATCGATTTCAGCCATGTAGCGAGCCTCGCAACTCTTGATAATCTCCACAGCCTTTTCGGTACCAAAAAATCCATTCACCGTGCAGGTGCCGGGCTTTTTGAGATCTTTGTAATGCTCCCAGTAATAAGTGGTCTCTTTCTTCCATTGCTCACCAAGGTCTTCGAAGCTCTTGATGTGATCAACACGTTTGTCATCTGCCAAAACGGCGATCACCTTGTCATCGACTTCACCACCATCATCAAAGGTCATGATGCCGATGATCCTTGCTTCCACGATCGAACCAGGAATCAAGGGTTCGGTCACGTTCACGATCTCAATATCGAGAGGATCTCCATCCTCATCCCAAGTGCGAGGAATACAGCCATAGGCAAAGGGGTAAGCCAGAGAGGAGTACCCAACCCGATCCAGCTTGAGATGGCCTGTTTCCGTAATGAGCTCGTACTTGTTGATCGTGTTGGAGTTCAGCTCCACGATGGTGTTGAGGCGTAGCTCAGCCTCATCAGCAAAGGCCGGCAGCACATGAAGCAGGTTGGGCATGCTGCGGCTTGGAGCCTGGTCGAGATTGGCCATGGGAGAGGACGATCAGCGCCGGAATCCTACGGGGGCCCGACCCCCAACCTAAAGCACACATCCGTACCACGTACGTAACGCTTACGTGCCTCAACTTTGCTTCGTAGCCAAAAGTTGCGCAAGTTTTTCTTCCAGGTAGCGCAAGAAGGGTTCAGAGGTCAGCTCCCGACCACTCACGCTCTGCACCAATTGTTCCGCATTCATCGCCCGTCCGACGGGATGCACAGACTCCCTCAGCCAGGCCAGCAAGGGTGCAACGTCACCATTGCGAACATGCTCCTCAGGAGAACCAATGGCAGCGGCCATCGCCTCACTCAGCTGAGCACTGATCAGATGTCCGAGCAAATACGAGGGGAAGTATCCGAACAGTCCTTCGCTCCAATGCACATCCTGGAGGCAGCCCTCAGCATCGTTAGAGGGTGTCACGCCCAGAAGCTCCCCGTACTGCCGATTCCATTCAGCAGGGAGCTCCTCCACCGAAAGGCCTTGCTCGAGCAAAGCAATCTCTAGATCCGTTCGGATCAAAATATGCAAGCCGTAGCTGAGCTCATCGGCCTCGACCCGGTTCAAACCAGGGGCCAACGGGTTCATCGCCCTCCAAAGAGCGTCTGCTGATGCGAGCGGAGCCCCGGCAGCCTCAAAATTCTGCCACCACTGCTGCGCGAACGGCCGACTTCTGGCAACCCGGTTTTCCCAAAACAACGATTGACTTTCATGCACGGCCATGGATGTCGCTTGCCCCAGCGGCCAAGAGAACCATTGATGCGACTGATCAGGAAGGCCCTGCTCGTAGAGAGAGTGGCCCCATTCATGGGCTGTGGCCAAGAAACAGGAGAGCGGTTGCCCTGGAACAACTCTTGTCGTGATCCTGTAGTCGCTTGGACCAAGCGTGATCGAGAAGGGATGGGGGGATCGCGCCACACAAGTAATCGACGCATCCCGTCCCCAGGAGGTCAACAACCTGTCGCAGAGTTGTTGCTGTGCAGGTTCAGGAAGATCCCAACTGAGTTCTCGCTGACGTGGCTGCCCACCCGCTCGTTGCAACAATTCGGGCAAACGCTGCCGAAGTGGTGCAAACAAGGCCTGCAGACGCTTCAACGTGAGATCGGGCTCGAAGGGCTGAGCCAGGGTTTCCCAACAACTTCGCGGCTCTGCAAGCTGTCGTGCCTGTTCCTGGCGCAATCCAATCATGGTGCGCAAAGAGGGAGCAAACAAGCCGAAATCGGAGTCTGCCCTTGCTTGTTGCCAGTTGTTGTAACCCTCGGCTTTTGCCGTTGCCAACGCTGCCACCAACGCAGGATCTAAGGCCTGTTGCCTGGCCAGATCCTGTTCCAGCAAATCAAGATTTCGACCACAAGCGGCCTGCTCCGTCCTTGAAAGATCTGACTGGTTCCACTCGAAACGGGCTTCCTGAATCAGCTCGGCATACTCCCGAGAGCTCTGCCGGGAATGCAATTGAATCGCGAGGAGCGCCAACTGCTCTCCACGCCAGGAAGCCCCGCCAGAGGGCATGCGGGTGTTTTGATCCCAGTAGAGCGTGCTCGCAATGGAGCCAATGATTTTGGTCTGATGCAGGTAATCGCCTAACCGATCCCAGGCCGTGGTCCTGGATCCCATCTGGGCTCCAACGCTGATTGAACCCTATACAGCCCTGTGCTTTGAGGTGAAGACACCCACACATTTCAGCGATGCAAATTCACCAAACCCAGGGTGGTAATTGGGTTCAAGGCAGGGGTTGAATCTCCTCTTGCCTTCTATAGGCAGTGGGCACAAGCACCAGAAACAACATCCACCAAGCCAAAATCACCAGGGTTATGGGAAGCGTGATCCAAAGGCGATGAAGAAACAGCCAGCTGCCAATCGAGATGACACAGCCTGTGAGCACAATGCTCCAGGGCTGACACCACCACGGTTTTAAAGACCAAAAAGCAACCGGCTGTTGATTCACGTTCAGACCTACTTTTTCCGGCAATAACCAGCACCAACATTCATCCAACCGGAGGCGCAAGCTTCACCGTTTGTTGGCCTCATTTCATAGTAAATCGGTGATACGCAAGTGGTACCAAGAGTATTCACATAACCCAAGGGACACTGATTGTGACCCTTTGCTTTCGGGATCTTTTTCTGCGCTAAGGCGTCGGTGGGTGCGACCAAAGACAACAACACCCCAAGGGCAAACAAACGAACCATCAAAGTTGCAACAACTTTCGGCACCTTAGGGATGACATTGCTGGGAGGCAAAGCAACGACTCATTGTTTGCGGCAATAGCCACCTCCCACATCCACCCATCCGGATGGGCACGATCGGCCGTCGATGGCCTGGACCGTGTAGGTCATCATTCCAAGCGTGGTGCATTTGCCATTGAGCATGTCCACATAGCCCAAAGGACAACGGCTCTCGATCTTTTTGACAATTCGCTGCGCCGAGGCGGATGGCGCCTGACAGGCCCAGATCACAAGCGCTGCTGTGGGAAGGAGTGAGCTCACAATCCAGATCCGAACAGAGGACGAACGACCAAGCAAGGGGGCCATCGCCATGGGCAATCAAAACGCTCTAAAACATTAGGTCGGTTCTCCCAGTGGATGGGCTCTGAACCAAACTTCAGACACCCAAGATCCGGTTTCATCCATGTCAAAGCAAGCCGTTTTGCTCGATGACGCGGCACGGGAGAGCCTCTGCTCTGCTTGCCCTGCCTGGACCATTGCTGATGATGGGCTGGAAAGAGAGTGGCGCTTCCCCTCCTTCGTTGAAGCCTTTGGCTTTATGACTCAGGTTGCACTCCTGGCCGAACGCGCCAATCACCATCCTGAGTGGAGCAATGTCTACAACCGTGTCACCATTCGGCTAACGACCCATGATCTTGGTGGACTGTCCAGCCGTGATGCCGACTTAGCACAAGCGATCGACTCCCTCCCCGCAACTTTTTAAATCCGGCCATGTCAGCGACTGCTTCCAACCAGACCATTGAAACCAACGGCACACCTGTCACCATTCTCACTGGATTTTTAGGGGCCGGAAAGACCACCCTTCTCAATCACATTCTCAGCAATCAAGACGGACTCAAAACGGCTGTTCTCGTGAATGAGTTTGGCGAGATTGGTATTGACAATGATCTTGTGGTGAGCACCAGCGCAGACATGGTGGAACTCAGCAATGGCTGCATCTGCTGCACGATCAATGGTGAGTTATTGGAAGCCGTTGAAAAGATTCTGAAGCACCCAGATCCCTTGGATTATTTGGTTGTGGAGACCACAGGCCTTGCCGATCCACTTCCTGTCGCAATGACATTTCTGGGCAGTGAATTAAGAGATCAGACGAGACTGGATTCGATCATCACCCTGATTGATGCTGAAAATTGCAATGACCGCGTTTTTGAAAGTGAAGTTGGGCGCTCCCAAATCATTTACGGAGACATCCTTCTCCTGAATAAAACTGATTTGGTGCCTAAAGAACGCGTTGAAGCGTTGGAAGAAAGCCTGCGCAGTATCAAGAAAGATGCCCGAATCCTCCATTCCGTCAAAGGAGAGGTTCCCTTGCCCCTGCTGATGAGTGTCGGATTGTTTGAAAGCGATCGCATCGCAAACTCAGCCGATCACGACCACGGGCATGACCATCACGACCATGACCACGGTCATGACCATCACGGCCATGGGCACGCGCATCACGGTCACGACCATGACCATGAAAGCCATGCTGACCATCTCGACATCGAGGGCTATACCTCGCTGTCATTCAGTAGCGACGGACCCTTCTCCCTGCGCAAATTTCAAAACTTCCTCGACAACCAACTACCCGAGAGCGTTTTTCGTGCCAAAGGCATCCTTTGGTTCAACGAAAGCGAAAAGCGCCATGTTTTTCACTTGGCTGGCAAACGCTTCTCTATCGATGACAGCGAGTGGGATGGCCAGCGCAAAAACCAGTTGGTGTTGATCGGTCAAGAGATGGACCACAGCACCCTGAGGAGGCAACTTCAAGCCTGCGTTGCCAAAGATGCCGGCAAAGGGTTTTCCTAAACCAATCCCCTTCACACGTTTCGTTCAACCTGGATGTCGAAACCCAATCAAACTGATTAGAGTTTCACCAGCTTTGAGTTGGCGATGTTGGAACTCACCCTTCTCGGGACTGGTTTCATTTTGATTGGCATCGTTCTTTGGTACTCGGCCAACTCTGACGATGACGACAACAGTGGCGGTGGCTTGATGGAGCCCGCACTCGTACCGATCCCTGTTCGGAATCACCGCCGCTGACGGCATCATTTGAGCCCCCTTCCCATCTCTCAGCCCAGGGTTTTCAGCGATGGGAGGCCTCAACCCACCAAGCCACTCTTGAGTACTGTTCTCAACAGGCTCGTGGTGCGAATGCAGGTCAATAGGAATCCATTCCGTCAACGGGGACATGACTGCATTCCCTTCTTGTGAAGGTCCGAGCCGTTGTCCTCGCTCCATTGGAATGGCTCCATTGCGATGGCTCCATTGCCATCGCTCGCTTGGTTGATCGCAATGGCTGAGCGCTACCACTCATGACAAGCAAGAGCTTGCAAAGCCAGTGGCAGCAGGGAAGGACCCTGTTGGCAACCTTGGCCTGCCTCCTCGCCGCGCTCGCGCTCTTTCCCCTGGGCGGATTAATTGGAGAGGGGGTCAGGGGCCTCCTTCTTGGCACGGCCAGCCTGGGAGCCGATGGTCTGATCCAAATCCGGGGAACAACGCTCCTGCTGCTTGGAACCGCGAGTCTGGGGGCCATTCTTGGCTCAGCCAACGGCTGGCTTCTCGCCAATTGCCGCTTCCCCGGCCGACGCCTTCTTCGGATTGCCCAGCTGCTCCCACTCGCCAGCCCTTCGTATCTCTTAGCGGCAACGCTGGTTGATCTGGGCAGCATCCATGGGATCCGAATTCATGGCCTGAGCTGGGGGGTGCTGATCATGGCCTTAAGCACCTATCCCTATGTTTTCCTTCTCAGCACTGAAAGCTTCAGCATCTGCGGTCGCCGGCAGCTTGAAGCCTGTCGATGCCTAGGCGTGGGGCCATGGGAAAGCTTTCGACGCATCGCTCTGCCGATGGCTCTCCCTGCCATCGGAGCCGGAATCGCTCTGATGGGAATGGAGGTGGTCAACGAACTTGGGGCCGTCCAACTCCTGGGCATCCCCAGCCTTTCCGCTGGCATTCTCCAAGCCTGGCAACTCGAAGGGAACCCAGCAGGAGCGGTCGGACTCGCCCTCGTCACGCTGATCATCGTGACGGGACTGTTGATCGGCGAACGCAAACTGCGGCGTCGAAGCCGTCGATGGTCTGAAGGCCTTACGGGTGGAGAATCCCCGAATTGGACGCTCACCGGAACGAGAGCCTTGGCCGCTCAAGCCTTGGGGTTCATTCCACCGTTTCTCAGTCTTGGTACACCCTTGATCTGGGCCTGCTTGAACCTTGATCAACTTCAAACCGGCTTACAACCAGAGCTGTTGCTGTTGACCTTGCGCAGTCTTGGGCTCGCCCTCGCCGCGGCAGGTTTGGCCTTAGCAGCGGCCTTGCTCCTGGCGATCACAAAGCGCTGGACCACGGCCCCTTGGCTGCACAGCCTGACCTTTCTCGCGGGGCTCGGGTATGCGATCCCAGGGGCCGTCCTCGCTCTGGCCCTCCTCCTCATCGGTGGGCCCTGGCAGCTCTCACCCATCCTGCTGTTGCTTTGGGGCTACAGCGATCGCTTCCTTGCCGTTGCCAAAGGGGGACTTGATGCCGGCTTGGAACGCATGTCACCCAGCCTGGACGAGGCAGCCACTGGCCTGGGCTGTCGCTGGCCGGATGTGCTCCGTCGCATTCACATTCCCCTGCTGCGGGGCCCGCTCGCGGTCGGTGCCCTGCTTGTCTTTGTGGACACGGTGAAGGAACTTCCGCTGACCTTCGCGCTTCGCCCCTTTGATTTCGACACCCTTTCCGTGCGCGTTTTTCAATATGCGAGCGACGAGCGGCTTGCAGCAGCGCTTTGGCCTGCCTTGATGATCCTTGGACTCGGCCTCATTGCTGCAGCGGCCCTGGTGCCAGGCCTCGACCACACAACTGAGACTTAAGTCTTCGGCACAGCAGGGCAACCAGAGCTCCGGCGAGGAGCCAACAGTCCCACCAAATTTCGCTGAATCAGACTGAAATTATCGTCACTGACGATCACGAGAGTGCGACGCCCATCGGCAAGCTTTGGCCCCCAAGCCAGACCCTCCCAATTTTCGCGAGGCAGATCCTCACCCCTGAAATCCCAACCCGTGATGGGCTGCAAAGCCAGCGGAGACTTGCGTTTAGGCCAAGAGAACAATTGGAGCCTGGAGGTCCATTGAAGGGGGCGATGACGACGAATCAGTGCCAACAGGCCAGGGGGGCCTTCCAAGGCAAGAAATTCGGACAGTCCAACGGTTTCTTCTGAATCGGTTTCTTCTGGATCTGAGTCGCTGGCCTCGAGAGGCAAGCGACCACGCTCTTCCATGACACCTTCCCGGTCCAAATGCGCTAACCGAACGCCATCCCTATCGCCGGCAGCGAGATCCTGAAGCAACGGAGACTCCGCTGCGATCAAGAGTCCACCATCGATGGAGCGCGTCAAAGACTCTGGCCCTTGATTCACCGCGAGTCCCTGACCAGGAAGAGCCATCCATGCAGGTGGCAGAGCCTTGGTCTCCAACAACCAGCCATTGCGAAGCGAAAAACGCTGAAGACGCGCCTGATGCCCTGCTTGACGACGCCCCTCGCTCACAATCCAAGCCCCGTGATCGCCCGTCAGCACCAAACCCTCTGCATCTAACGAGGCAGGGAGGGGGGTTCCACTTTGATCTCGCAAAACCAAGCGGGGACCAACCAGCAGTTGACCTCCTGTTCGTAAGGATTTTGCAAGCGGGCCCACCGGGAGCAAATATCCCCGTGACGCATCACTCAGCAACCAAAGTCGATCATCCGATGCTTGGTAAGCCACAGCGGAAAACCCTCCAAGGGACAGCCCGTTATCGGCCCGTTTTGGCAGTTCCCAAAGACGGATCAAAGCCCAACCAGCGTCAAGCGGACAGGGCAACGCCTCCCAGCGAATCGGCAATTCAGGGAGAGGCCACACCATCAGAACAGCCGATCAAACGCGAACCTTTGCCGTGATCCAGGCATCACCCTTCACAGCAGCAGCAGCGATCAGATCCGCCAAGGTGACGAGCAACCGGTAACTAAGGGCCACGGCAAGCAGGGGAGCCTCCGGCACCATCGTGCCCATACGAAATAACAGAACCACCTCAAACACCCCCAACCCACCTGGAGCAGCAGGAACGACCAGACCTGCCGTCCAGGCAAGGGCAAAGGCCGCAAGCCAAAGGCCTAGGGGCTGCCCAGACACGAGTCCGAACGTTTGCAAGCAGCACCAAAACCCAGCAAATCGACAGAGAACAAACAGCAGTTCGGAGACGAGGGGCCACCAGGGGTACGACGCTCGACCGCTGCCCAGATCCTCTTCCTCAATGGAGCTCATCCCCCCCGGATCCACGCGATTGAGCTGACGCAACTTGCTGGTCTCCAACCGACGCAACAAAGGCTCCCGCCAACGTGGCAGCAGCAGCAGAGAAGGAAGAACGCAGAGCAACGCCAAACCGTTTTGAAACCCACCGAACGGCACCCAAAGCAACGCAGCAACGGCCATCACCATGGGCTCCATCAACACTGAAACCAAAGCCTTGCCGCCACCAAGATCAGGCCGGAGAGCACGAAAACGATCGAGGAAATGCCAGATGCCACCAGGCAAATATTTGAGCAAGTTGCTTCGGAGATAGAGCGGCACCAAGGCCAAGCGCTCCGGCTGATGTCCGAGCCAAATCACCAAGACCTTCCAAGCCAGGGCATTGACGACCAAGCTGAGCCAACTCAAACCAAGCCCGAACAACAACCACCACCATCCCTGTCGGCTGATGGTGAGGGCACGCAATCCTGTGGCATGGCTCGCCAACGCCACGCCCACAAAGGCGAGGGTCAGCAGGGTGATCCAAAGGCGTAAACCACCTGGCAAAGACAGCCGTTTCAACACTGCCAGTCCTCCTCGGGCACAAAAGCAAGCGTCTCGCGAGACAGGCGCTCCCGAAGCTCCATCACGGTGAGACCAGCCTCAGCAGAGACGCGCTGGAGCTCATCTTGCTCCCACTTCAAGGTGAAGGTCCCATCTGGACGGCGCGTCTGCTTAGCGCGAATCATCCCCCAAGGGGTGGTGCTTGTCCCACAACGACGGGGCAACACCCAGCGCCCCTGTTCTCGCTCCCTTAAGCCGATGGTTGGACTATGGCGCCACCACACCTGCCGCAAGGCCGCAGCCTGATTTGGTGTTGTGAGGGCCATCACAGCAGTACCCGGCCTTTGCTTTTTCATCAACACGGCTCCTTGAACCACGTCCAATGCACCAGCCAAACGCAAGTGCTGAGCCAGGCTTGCCAACTCTTCGGCCGTGGCATCGTCAATCCAGGCCTCCTGCACCACAAGCTCCTGCCAACCAGGCTCTGTTCTGGTCGCATCACGAATGCGCATCATGCGCAGCAGGTTGGGACGGTCCAAAGACCGATGGCCGAGGCCAATGCCAACGGCTTCAACCTCCATCCTGGAGGGACGATGAAAGTGATCTGCCAACACCGCCATCAAGGCCAGACCGGTGGGCGTGGTGAGCTCAGCCGCAGGGAAATTTTCCCCGGTGAGGAGCGGCAGCTGATGGCGCTTTGCCAATTCGAGAACCGCTGGCACTGGAACAGGCAACACCCCGTGGGCCGTCGTCACGCGTCCATGGCCTGCTGGGGGTGCTGTGCAATAAATCAAACCCGGGGAAAGGTGCTCAATTCCAGCGCAGACGCCGATCACATCCACCAAGCTGTCGATGGCCCCGATCTCATGGAAATGAACCTGATCAGGAGCACAGCCGTGCACCGTGGCTTCCGCATCAGCCAGGGCCTGAAACACCTGCAAAACCTTGGCCTTTAGGGAAGGTGACAGCGAAGCGTCCGAGATCAACTGGCGTAAATCTGACCAGCGACGATGGGGTGGATTGGATTCCTCGCTCCTCACCGTGAGCCGAAGACCACGCAAGCCACCACTCTTCGATTCCTCCACGTTGAGTGCATAGGCCTTGGCGAGGCCAAGCGCCTGCAAGGGCTGATGCACAACCGACTCCGGCACTCCTAAATCCAGGAGTGCCGACAACAACATGTCCCCGGCAAGCCCCGTTGGACAATCAATGACCAGCGCACTCATGCTGGCTCTGGTGGCATGCCGTCCAGCAACCTGTCGGCGATTGATTCAATCTCAGTGCGCCGCGAACGCAGAAGCTGCTCCACCTCCCGACGTGCCCGTCGTTGCTCGCGCTGAGCCGTGTCGACATCTTGTCCTGACACGCCCCAGATGCGTCCCAATAAAGCCCTGTCATCTTCACCACCTTGAGGGGGTCCCTCGAGCAATGTCTCTGCAGCCATCCCTGCCTGAAGGACGCGGCTCCAGCGACGCAAGTCTTCCAGAGACAACCGGGCCCGGTCGGGCAGTGCAAATTCAGTGACACCGTTGCAGCGCAACCCCGCCTTCAAGCAGCCACGGGTTCCGACAAGAACCCTCTTGACCTCAAGATTTTCCTCTTGAGCCACCAACCAGTGACCGGCCTCGTGAAACGCGACTCTGCGCAATCTGTTGCGTCCGCCGGGCAGGGATTCCGCCAACAGGTGACCTCCCATCCCATTCAACTGAGCGGCATCCACGGTGAGGCCCAAGAGGGCCCCTCCCAAGCCGAGAGCAATCCAAGCCGGCGACAGTCCGATCAACGGTCCGAACACAGCCAACCCGGTGGCACTGGCCACCGCGACACCTGCCGTGGTGTTGAAGGTGGGGGAAGAGGGCATCAGGTCTTGGCAGGTCGGGAACGAGCACCTCCCTTACGGGAACCCTCCCGCCCTTTTCCGCCTCGCGTCGGCATCGGTGCAATCACTTCCACAGCCTCTACGGCGAGGAGCTGTCCTTGACGTCGCACATCCAAACTGACGAAATGTCTTAAGTGCTCGAGGGGCAGCTCTCCAGTGAGCTGAACTTTGAACGGCAACGGGCGGAATCCGTCAGCGCGAGGCAGCTGCCGCACCTTCACCACCAGCTCATTGGCTTCTGGTTTGGTAAAAATCAATTCGCCGCGAATCGAGAAAAAATCGTCGCCTTCAGGCAGTTGATCCAACGTGTCCTGGGCCTCGGAGGCCTCGGCATCCGAGGTTTCAGCTGTCGCCAGCGTGCTCGGCTCCCAAATTCCTGCAATTTGAAGATGCAG
>WLWH01002318.1_pt1 | contig 10873 bp, 9 predicted proteins | sample 6712741 | NCBI WGS metagenome assembly WLWH01 (sample SAMN12718694, study PRJNA515312) | sponge metagenome | isolation source: marine sponge | host: Mycale hentscheli | place: New Zealand: South Island, Marlborough, Capsize Point | collected 2003-05-01 | reverse complement strand
GTAGAAAATATTGCTTGGTCCCTGTTGGGTAAGCATATTACAAGATAACCAAAATCAGACGCACTTAATATATTTATATTAGGTGGTGGTTGTTGAATTACATAAACAAATTTTTCTTTAGGATTAGCTTTATAGAATTCTAAAAAACTAGCTAATGAATCTGGCTTGTATAACTCAAATATTTTATTTTTCATTTCTTACTTCTTGACATCTTATATAGTAGTGTTTATATAATTGTCAACTAGAAAGAAGAAAAAAATTATGAATTATAAATTTAAGACAAAACCATACGATCATCAAATTACTGCGTTAGAAAAATCGTGGGATAAAAAAGAGTATGCATACTTTATGGAAATGGGTACAGGTAAATCAAAAGTGTTAGTAGATAATATTGCTATGCTGTATGATAAAGGTAAAATAAATGCGGCGTTAATTATAGCACCAAAAGGTGTTTATAGAAACTGGTTTTCTGGAGAAATACCAAATCATTTAGCTAGTCACATAGATCATAAAACTGTACTATGGACTGCGACTACATCTAAAACAAAGGATAAAGAGTATCAACAATTATTTAAAGTAGACATAGACCTTCACATCCTTGTAATGAATGTAGAAGCATTCTCTACTAAAAAAGGTTTAGAATTTGCTACAAGATTTTTAAACTGTCACAATACGTTGATGGCTATTGATGAATCTACAACTATAAAAACACCTACGGCTAAAAGAACTAAAGCTATTCTTACGTTAGGTTTACTTGCTAAATACAGAAGAATACTTACAGGTTCTCCTGTAACTAAATCACCATTAGATTTGTATACACAGTGTGGTTTTCTTGACAGTTTTTTATTAGGCTTTGATAGTTACTATGCATTTAGAAATAGATACGCAACTATGTTAGACCGTAATTTTGGTGGACGTAGAGTACAGATTGTAGGTGGTTATAAAAAATTAGGTGAGTTGTCAGATAAATTAAAAAACTTTTCTTATCGTGTATTAAAAGAAGATTGTTTAGATCTACCACCAAAAACTTATATACAAAGAGAAGTAGAACTAACTGACGAACAAAAACAAATATATTCTACTATGAAATCCGCGGCCCTCGCTTCTCTAAAAGGTAAGATGGCTACAGCACCACACATACTTACGCAATTAATGCGTTTGCATCAGATCACGTGTGGTCACTTAAAAAATGATGATGATACTATTACAGAAATAAAAAATAATCGTATAGCATCACTATTAGAATTGCTTGAAGAGGTAGAAGGTAAAGTTATTATTTGGGCTAACTATGTCTATGATATTAAACAGATAGTCAAAGCTGTATCTAAAAAATATGGAGAAGACTCTATAGTACAATATTATGGCGCTGTTGAGGCAGAGAAAAGACAAAGTAATATAGAAAAATTCCAGGACCCAGACTCTAAAGCTAGATTCTTTGTTGGTAATCCACAGACAGGTGGTTATGGTATTACATTAACTGCAGCTAATAATATGATTTATTACTCTAATGGATATGACTTAGAAAAAAGACTACAGTCAGAAGACAGAGCACACAGAATAGGTCAAACGAAGTCGGTAACATACGTTGATCTTATAGCACCAAAAACTATAGATGAAAAGATTAGAAAAGCTTTGCGTAAGAAAATTAATATAGCTACAGAAGTTATGGGTGAGGAGTTAAGAGAATGGATCTAATCATTTTAAATGATGGTCTGTATCAATTGATACCTGTAACAAAACAAATTATGGAAGGCATAGTAATAACTGCAGAAGTAGATTGTTTTGATGTATGCGAAATATTAAGATTAAAACTATCTGGTTATGTTGATAGTTTAAACCTACATATTATGAATGATGGTTCTGGTAATTTTATTGGTTGCATTTGTAGGTAGGATATTATAGGATAAAACTAATTTCTTTTAAAAAATTTGAAAGCTCAAGGGCGTCCAAATCTTGCCAATGGCATTTCCCTGTACGTTAGCTATTATGGGTAAAACCTAGCAACCTGGAGTTTGGCCGATTGTTAGTACGTGCACGGAAAGCAATCGGTTTTATATGATTAACCTACGACCTTGCCGTCTTTCCATTCCATATCAGGAAGACCTTCAGTATATTTTTTTCCGTCAAAGGTCAGCACTTGTTTTCTGTTTGAACCAGATTCGTGATAGCTTATGTGGACCCATCCGCCTGCAGGATCATCTTTGTCAAAGTACTCCATAATCAATTGATCGAAGTCTACGTTATTTTGTAACCAGTAAGCTGTCTTAATATTGGGTACACCAAATATTTCTAGGTCGACGGCCTGGCCCTTCGCGTGCTGCGATGTCTTTTTGCTGCCGATCGCTTCACACAACGCCTCGCTCCGATATCCACTGGTAATCGTAACAGGTTTGTCTGCCCACGCACGTAGCGGTTCTAAAACTTCATAACACAAATCACCTAAACTTTTAATCTCTCCTGATCCTGGTGTGTTATCTATGCCCTTACGCTGCGCGGTCATCGAATTGGTCATCTCTCTTAAAGTAAAGTGTTTACTTAATTGCATATTTTTCTCCTAGCTAATGATTTTTTCTATGGCGAAGAGTGCAGCAGTTCCCGCTGCCGCCAAAAGAACCCAATAGACCTTGTCTATCTTACCGCCCAATTTTTCTACATCCTCGTGTACGTGTTTTAAATTTTTCTTAACACCTGAAATGTGTCCGTATAAAGATAAAATGTGTTCTCTAGTTGTTTTGGGTTCTATTGCCATTATGTTGTTCTTGTTTTTTTTCTGTAATTTTGTTCTAGTGGACTTAAATAAGTCTCCTCTGCCAATGTTAATCTACTTACAGGATCGATATTACCAAATCGTGCGTTGTTTACAAGTCCTGGATTTGGCATAGCCGGCAGGCCTGGTAGTGAGGCTGCAGGACCTAATGTAGGTTCTGGTAAGTTAGTAAAAGGGTTTTGAATATCAGGAAATACATCTCCTCTTAAAGAAGTTTCTGACAATATTTCTTTTATTCTTTCTATTACATCAATTGATTGTTCAAAAGCATTTGGTGCACCTATTTCTGCTGCTCTTATTTCAAATAAATCTGAAACATCTCTAGAGATAGAATAAGGTCTAAACAATCCTTCATTTAAAAAATCAAAAGCTCTTCTTTCTCCTCTATTTGCCATATTTTCAGAAATTGAATCTTCATTCATACCTAATACTTTTGCTGCATCTATATCTAAAAACATTCTTCTATTTATTTCGTATAAAGCTCTGTTAGAATTAATATATGCATCTACAATTTGTTCAGGTGTAACTACACCACCTTTTAAAGTTTCTTTTGTAAATAAATTTCTGGCATTTCTAATACCGTCTTTGTAATTTGTAATTTTATAATTTAAAGATTTTCTAGGATCTACTTTAACTCTACGCATCCCTGCAATACCAAGTAATTCATTTCCTAATTCATATTGATTACCACGCTCATCATATTTACCCAAACTATCTATAGGTCTTAAAGCCAAACCTAGTCTACCAAGTTGTCTCCAGTTAAGAGGTGCTTGCGCTTCAACTAAATGTGCAACTGATTTCATAATTTTACTACCAATAGGATCAATTGCAGGATCTTTATTATAAATTTCTCTGCCTGATGCATCTACACCACCTCTACCAAGTATAGGTGCTATGTCTTGTAATGCTTCTGTCCAAATAGATTCTGATATAAATGGTTGACCAATTTCTTTTGTAGATTCTATTAAACCTAAAATAAAATCATCCATAATACCGTCTTTGTCTGCTCTACCAGAGTTAACTGCATTAACTACAGTTTGTAATGGTCTTGTTAAAGTATCATATGCATTTAAATGTGAAAAATCTACATACGAAAGTTTACCTTCTTTATCTTTAAAAGGTACAAGCACAGAATTTTTTGACCATTCAGGTACATATCTTCTCATTGCTTGTAATTCTTCATCACTTACATCGTTTAAAGTTTGGAACATTGCAACAGTTCCAAGTGGCAATGCAGCTGTAGTAGCTGTCATACCTGTTAATCTTTGTAAACCTCTAGCTCTTAATGGATTAACTTCTTTACCATTTATTCTTGCAGTAAAAAATATTTCATCTAATGCAGTTGATACAATGTTAGTTCCTGTTCTCATAATCTCTGCAGGGAAAGCTACAAAGTTTCCAACAGGTAGTTTTCTTAAACCTTTAATAAATTCTGATACAAATGCATAGTTAGGTATATTGTTTTTAACTAATTTAGCTGATTGTTTTTTTAAATATTCATCATTAAATACACCAATCTTCCTGTCAAACTTATTACCATTAGCATCGGTAATAACCTCAACAATATCATCACCTGGTTGTAGACCTTTTGCTTTGTAAGCATTTTTAAGTCTTGATTGTTCACCAAGGTATGTAAATATTTTCCAGAAGTCATCTTCAGCTGTGTATGCATCTTGTGCAAACTTTTGTGTTTTCTTTAAACCTTTCATAAAAGTATTAAAACCATTGTAGTCTGCACCTACTTTGTTTAACACTTCACCAAACTTAACATCTTCCATTAAATCCATAACTTGTCTTACTTGTACTTGTGAGTTAACCACACCAAGCTCTAATAATTCTTGATAAAATTCATTATCTTTTCTAAAACCTTTTAACTGCAATGCATCAAATGCTCTTTTAACATCTTTAGTATTACCAAACGGTACAAAACCATTTGCAGCTGCAAACGCTGCAGCACTAATAAAGTTTCTTGCGTGAGTAAATGGTGCAAGAATTGTTTTAGCCATTTGTGATGTAGCTTTAGGATATAGGACTAGGTTTTGATATAAGGTTGCAGGTAAATCTTTTTTCTTCAAGTTGTCTACTTCTTTTAATGCTTGTGCATAATCTGACAGTGCATACTTACCAGCAATAGGATTTGTAAGTTCATCTATAATTCCTAGTTCTTCTAGTCTTGCTGCTTCTATTTCATCAACAGGTTTAATTTTTGCATCAATGTCTTCAAATCTACCAAGTTTTGTAGATCTAATTGATCCACCTTTTGCAGGTGCAATAATTTCATAGTCAACATTGTTTTTTGCTGCCGCGCCAAAATATTTTTTAGCTTCTCCAGGATTGTCTACAAGAAAAGGTACTCTAGGTTCTGGTCCAACTCTACCACCAGAGTCCCACTCGTCCCAATTCTTTTTTAAAACATTAGATTGTTTAACAAGATCATCTAGGTATTGATTTAATCTTACTTGTATTGATAAAGCATTAGTTCCTTCAACAATAGTTGACATAGGGTTTTCTGCTTTGCCTAACAATTTTCTTATAATACCTTCTCCAACACCTGTTAAATCCGATAAGTTTTTACCACCAGATGTTTTTACAAAATCACCTTTTTTAGATAATAAATTATCTGCTTCTGATCTTAAAAAAAAGTTAGGAACAGAACCTAATCTAACTACACCAGACTTTGTTCCTTCATTTAACATTACACCTCTAGGTAATTGAGCATTAGCCCATACTTCATTAACCATATTTTTTGCAACATCATCTGAAAGTGTAATACCTTTATCTGCTGCTACATCTTTAAAATCTTGAACTGCTTTATTAATTACTTTACTGCTTGGTCCATAGTTATCTGCAACAGACATAGGACTATTTTTAAATACTTCATAACCTCTATCTAATACATCGTTAATTTGTTTTGGAATTACTTTTTGAAAATCTTCTAATGCAGAGGGTGTTAATCTTGAACCCATTAATGTAAATAATTCTGACCACGTTCCACGCATATCGTTAAAATTTTGTACAAGCTCTGCTACATCTTTAGGGTCCGCTTTATAATTATTAATTAAGTCATTAGAAAATTCTGTAACTTTATCTGCATCAATAGACCTTAACGTAACTTTACCAGCGTCATCAATACCAGGATTAAGATTGTTACCATCTGTTAAAATATCATTCATCTTTTTTAATAAATCTTTTCTTTTATCTGGATCTACTTTGTTACCAGATCGTTTAAAATTTTTAAGAATTCTGTTTGTAATAGTATCTATTTTAATCATAGCGTTTTCTGCTATGTTGGTATCTCTACCTAGTAATCCTTGATATGCTTTTTCTGATTCAAAACCTTCTTGTGCTGCGGGTCCTCTTGCTCTTAATGGTTTTGATATCCATTTATCAATCCATTTTGATACAGGATCTGTGATAGCTTTACCTGATCCAGTTTGATTTCTTAATTTAGATATACCTCTTGCGCCTGCTCCAATACCTACTGTAAATAATCCACCTTCAACACCAAATTTTAATCTGTTTAATAATTCTGCTTCTGGTGTATTTGATTCTCTATCTATTTCTGTAGGACCACCTAAAAAATCTCCAAAACTACCAGCATCTTCTACATCACCAACAAACGCTGCTTCTGCTGCACCACCTGCTAATGCACCTTTACCATATCTTTTTAACTTTTCATTTCTACTTAAATACTTACCAGCTTTCTTTGCTTGTAGTGTTGCTTTAGTTAAACCTGATCCTACTTTAAATGCAAGACCACCAGGTATACCAATATTAATAATAAGTTCTGTAATTTTACCAGCAGCTGTTGCCTCTGCTGCTTCATCAAAAGGATTTAAGTTATCAAAATATTCTTCGACTGCTTCCGCTCTATTTCTATCGACACCTAAATCTAAAAGTGTAGCACCTAATGTAGCTGCGCCTTCAAATATTTTAAATACACCTGAACCTACACCAGCTAATATAGATTGAGTTAAACCAACGTCTTGTTTTTCTGTTTGTGGGGTTCTAATAAGGGGCACTTAATACTCCTATCCTTGATAGATTAGTACTTCATTAAAATCTGAATCAAATGTATAAACTTTTTTAGTATCATCTTCTATAAATATTGTACCAATATCTTCTGGCCCTGGTTTAAATTTTGTAGGATCTTGCATTATTTCTGATTTAACAACTTCAAATTTTTGAGGACCTAATTTAGCTTGTACTCCTTCTTTTACTCTACCTGAAAAAGTTGAAGCTTTTGAGCTCATTATAAATTCTGCAACATTTCCTTTTGATCTACCTTCTAATAAATCTGATTTAAATTGTGTAACTGCTAATAATTTATCTAATTCAGCTTTAGATATTTCACCTTTAATATATTTGTTAATAGCTAAGGTTGCTGCATTATCTTTAATAGCTTGTCGTTTGCTTGGTCTTTTAGATTCATCATCAAAGAATCCTGCAAATGCTGATTTAACTGTAGCATCTTCTTTCAAAGCATTTTTTGCAAAACTTAATGCCATATCAGATGCATCTTGAATCATAGCGCTTTTACCACCACCATATACTTTTTCAAAAAGTTTTCTATCTATGTCAATCTGTTCTTCACCTTCACCACTTTTTTCTAATAATTTAGTTTTAATATCTTCAACATCTTCTTTTCTTTTATTTGTTTCTAATGCTTGTCTCATTACTGCATCAAAAGGAGTTTCACCTTCTCTAACATCAGCAACATTACCTGTAGTGTCAATTTCATTTAAGTCAGATATCTCTGCTTCTTTTTCTGCAGCTAACGCAGCTAATTTATCTCTGTCTTGAGTTCTACCGAAAAGTGCAGGATAAGTTCCAGTTTCAGGATCTAAAAAAAAGTTATCCATAAAAGAAATTTCATTGCCTTGTTCATTAGCTTTTCTTAATCCTTCGCTGTATGCTTCCATTTCACCCTCCATTGCAGTCTCATCAAATACACTTGGATCTGTATCTTTCATAAACTGTAATCCTTTATCTGTTTTAGCTCTATTTAAATAAGCTAAACCAATTGGTGCTCCAGCTACGAGAGAAGCATATGCTGTAGGAGCATTAAAACCTATTCCTCTAATTCCTTTATTTGCTAAACTTCCAAGTGCTCTTAACTCTTCACGAAAACTACTGGGTGCAAACTGTTTAGGACTATAACCACTTATTTTATAAGGATTGCCACCATATCTTAAACCAACTCTACCACCTTTTTCATAACCTAGACCAGAAGTTATCCCCGTTCCGCGACTATCGACACGGCCACCTCTAAACATTGGTCTTCTTAAAATTCTACTCATTATCCAAATATTCCTAACTTACCTAGTACACCGCCTGCTCCTGCCGCGCCTCCTAAGAAGCTAGCCATTGGACTTGCTGGTGCTGCGCTTTGTTGATACCCGATCGTTGTAGTCGGAAATGCGCCTGGTTGTATTTGTGCTAGTTGTTGTCCAACTAAACCTAATCTTGTAAATTCTTCAAACTCTTTTTCTCTGTTTGCAAGTGTAGTTGCATCTAATTTAGCTTGTGCAAATCCTTGATCAGCTTGACCTAGTGCTTGTTGGTATTGTCCAAGACCTTGTCTTGCTGCTAGATCTGTGCCCGCTGCTTGTTGTGCTTGTTGAAAACCTTGGTTTAATAATTGTGCCTGTAACATTGCTCTATCATTTGCGCCTTGATTCATAAATTGTTGTTGCATTATACCTTGTCTTGCACCACCAAAGGCTCCTGCTTGAATAGCTGAATCTCTTAAACCTGTTTGATTGATAGCTTGTTGTCTGTCAAATTCTGATAACGTTGTATCCATTACCTCTTGTTGGTATGGAGACATAAATTGTTGGTATGCATCTGGTCCAACTAAAGATCCTAGACCACCTGCTGCTTGTGACGCTCCTGTTTGTAATTGTGTTTGACCTGCTACTTGAGGTGCGTAAGAAGCTGTATTAATTTGTTGCCCCATTAAAGGAGGTAGTTTTTGTGTAAAGGCCGTTAAAGCTGCATTTAAAACTGGTGCTGGTAATACTTGTGTTTGCTCTACATCAAAAGAAGGTATTTGTGTTGCTTCAATTATTCTACCTGACCCACCTAAATTTTTTAAAACTTGTGCTTCATCTTTGTTTATGTATGCAAGAAACTCACCTTTAGGTGCGTGTTGTTCTAATAATTTTTTTGCTTCTATTAATTGTTGTTTAGTTGCCATTACGCTCGTGCCTCTAGTTTATTCATTACATCGTACATACGTTGTGCTCCTTTGTTGACACTGCCACCACCTGCTGCTCTGACTGCATCTGCTGTCATTACAAATTCATTTTTAGAAAGTCTTGCAGGTACATCATCTGCTCTTTCTTTTTTACCAATAGGTACAAACCCACCAGGTCTTAAATCCATTTCTTTACCACCGAAGTTTAACATACCACCTTCTTTAAGTCCAATAATTCCACCGTTAGCTTTATTTTCTGAAAGTTGTCTTATAGCTTCTTCAATTGCTTCTTGTTGACTAAAACCGTTTTCTCTTAACTTTGATACAAGTTCCATAAACTCATCGTCCGGTATACCGCCTTGCTTAAGTCCAATAATTCCACCTTGAGCTGCTGACTCTGTAGGAGGAGAATAATAACTTTCTAATCCATCTAATGCTAATGTATCTTCAATAGTTTGTTCATCGTGACCTGCTTGTCTCATAAATAACATAGTCATATCAGCTTGTTCTTTATTACGATCATCTATATTTGTTTCATATTCTGCTCGTTCTGCTGCATCATCTTCTAAAAATTTTCTCATAATTGGTCTTTGAACTGCTTCTGTTACACCACCCATTCCTGTTGAGAAAGGAACCGCTGCTGCTTTTGCAAATTCTTTAGCCCCTGGTCCTGTAAATAAATTTTTATCTCCTGATCCAAAATCTTGTAAGGTTTCTGCTGTGCCTGTTAAATAATCAGAAGCTTCTGCTAATCCAGATAATCCTAAATCTTTTGCTTTAGTTAACATACTTCTATTTGCTAAAGCATCTTTTATATTAGCTTGTTGTGTAGCAAAATCTGCTCCTGGTGTTCCAGGCATTGCATTTTTTATTTGATCTAAAGTAGATTGTGATTCAGTAGTCATACCTCTTAATCTATTTGCAGTGCCGGTATTAGTTAATCCACCTTGTGTACCTGATAGTAAAGCAGCAATTTGATTTAGATCATCAAACTCTGCGCCAGGATCGGCAAGTTGTTGCGAAAGTAAATTGGCTCCATACATTTTAGCAAAACCCATAGGCCCACCAAGCTGTCCCATAATACCCATTGCAGGTAAGAAAGGAGTTATCATAGGTAAGAAAGGTCTTATTTCTTTTGGTATAAATTTTTGGCTAAATTTAGCCACAGGTTTAAAAACCTTCTTTACTTCTTTTGGTATAAATTTATCGAAAAATCCCATAGTTTCTTTTTATATTGTTAATGTTTAAGCAAGTGCGCAAAACTTGTATGTATGCGAGTATCACACAATTTACTAGGTTTTTAACCATTCGTCAACGACTCCTATAAGTTAGTTTTGTTACCAAAAATTGATGGTCCTACTATAACATTGACATTTCTTGATATATCATCTTGAGTAGTATCAGTTACTGGGCTATCTACGTCCTCTTTAGCCTCTGCATCTGATAGATATTCTCTACCTGTTTTTAAATGTTTTATAGTTACTTCTACTCTTGGCTTATAAACTTTTAATGTTTTACCTTCTATTGTTTGTTCTTTGTAACCTTCTTCTTGTTCTACAAATGGCATTATCTATCCTCTCTGTTAATTTCTAATATAGATGCAATAACATCTACTTGACCACTACTTGCTTGTACCTTTAATATCTCACTTTCTTTCATAATCAAGGGTTCATTTAATACTTGTTCTTTTTCATTAGCGGTTAAATTAACATCATTATCTACTGCAAAAACAGCTGCTGCTGCATCTACTAATGTTACTTTAACAACTGCTGTACCCGCGTTATCTTCTGTTACTAATAATGATTTTACAATAGCTCTTGAGTTAGAAGGCACTGTATATAGTGTTGTTAAATCTGTATTTGTTAAACTTGTTTTTTCGTTCTTATATATATTTGCCATTAGCCTAG
>WLWH01002317.1_pt1 | contig 10876 bp, 18 predicted proteins | sample 6712741 | NCBI WGS metagenome assembly WLWH01 (sample SAMN12718694, study PRJNA515312) | sponge metagenome | isolation source: marine sponge | host: Mycale hentscheli | place: New Zealand: South Island, Marlborough, Capsize Point | collected 2003-05-01 | reverse complement strand
AGCGATAAACATACATAGACCAGTCATAAAGATGATAGCATAGTCGATCCAGCTATTTTTCATACCTCACCTCCAAATTGGAAATACAAATTCCATTTATATGGGATACCGTCAACTAGTACAATGAACTCATTTTGATAATGCTCTAAGTCATCGATATATATATCTAGCATACCTAATCCATATTTATCGGTTATGAATTCAGTAGTTGAATAGCCCTCACACATGGCAATATCTCCAATCATAAAAGTAACTGTCATCATACCTCACCCCACACATCAAAAACACACAATTGGACCACAGATTCAAACGACTGTATAAAATCGTCATGTAACTGTTTACCTTTAGCCGTTGCACGCTTGCCTTGTAGTAAAACATACTTGCCGTTATCCAGTGGTCGAATATCATGTTTATCCCCATCAACAAAAACGCCAGGATACGATGACAACAATTTGATTTTATCTTTCTTTGTTACAACGATGGCCACTCGATCAAATGACCCGTGAATCTTTTTTGTAGTCTCACTGTAACTATACGTAAGATGATACGAAGACCACGGATTTTTTACGACTGGATATTTAGTGTAGTCATAGAAACCGGCCAGGCCATTGAAATCTTGAACAATCAAGTCCATACGTAGAATACGTTCAAACCTACAATCGGTAGAACCGTTTAAACGTGCCCACAATTCTTTCCCATCGATAGACGCCTTGAAGGATTGGATGTATAATTCTCTCAATACATCTAGCATGAATTCAATAGTATGATGGTATAGGGCAAGCGATTTCCATTCTAGCGTCAATTGATGATGTAAACCCAAAAATCCAGTGTAACCGATGCAACCGCCTGCACAAAGACCAGCAAAGGCGCAAAAGTTTAAACCGAGGATATGCTTAAAGGGTGTAAGATATAGACCAGTAACGCCAACATCTTTAACGCCTTCGACTTTAGACCACTTGACACTTGATGACAGGATAGACCGTTTTTTTCCTGACTTGCTAGTACTGTACTCAATGTAGGGTTTAGCAGCTGGTATTGAATCAGCATTGTTTTTATCGACTAGTGAATTGCGGAACGCCGGTATATTTTCGACGATAATATATTTCATGAAATCCATTGGATTCTCCATAGGTAGGTTGAATGTATACGAGTTGTATACACTATAGAGATTAATCTATTCGGTACGGTATTGCAAAGGAAAAACGCAATTATTCCAAAAATAAATTAAAACGTAATTCCAATCTCTATAAAGCCGATAGTACCGATACACGATGATTGAAAGGATACAGGGTCAATATGCTATGATGTCGATAGTCTGGGACACGTAGCCGATATAGGCTGGATTCGAGCAGCAGCAGCTGGGGTGGGCCTGGGCCAGGCCCCCCGTGGGGATGGGGGTGGTTGCCTACATTGGAGCGAGTTTACATTGGAGCGATTTTAGTATTATGGTAGTGTTGGTGTTGGTATATAGAAAAGTATTTTTCTTTTTTACTTGACACTCTAGAATATATTCGTATATACTGTATACAGATGGTTCAACTATCTACAAACCTACCAACCAATACTGGAGCCTATCATGGACATTCTGTTCTTTGTTACTGTATGTTTCGTCAAACCAAACGGACTACACACAAACGTTAAAACTCAAGTCTTACTCGAAGACGCTTTCAACACTCAGATGTTTTATCGCATTGCATGTGATGAAGCGATTGAACAGGTGCTTTCATTCAAAGATGTAGAGCACACTGAAATATCAGCCTACGTAACCAAAATCAAAACACTTTAACCTACCAACGGAGCCTATCATGGAATACATTATCTATGTAGTCAACTATTACAACTTTACCGATGACACTCAAACCATTGAGGTGTTCAGCTGCAAGGATGGAGCACGAGAGTTCATCCACAACACGTGCCGCAGTTTCTTTGCTGTTGATTTCTTTAGTCATCCCGATGATTTGCAAGATGCTGTTGAGCAGTTGCAGATTGCTACATTTACCATCACTGAAAAACCTATCACCATCCACCAATAAGGAGCATACCATGAACAATAACCAACCAACCAACGGAGCACACCAAATGAGTGTATTCAAAAAACTACTTGACGTTCACGTCTACATTTCCAACAACCCCAAAGACAAAACGATGCCACTGTATTTCAATCCTGAGAATGGCAACGGCTACTACTACACCACAACTGACAATGACGGTACAATATGGAATCTGTGTCCTGAATGTGCAATCGACTGTCTGTCTGTCAATGAAAACCGATACGAGTGCCATGAGGTATCAGACAATAGCCAGGCTGTATGCTGTGACAACTGTCCAAAGGTCATTGAGACAGGGAGCGTCAATGAGTACTTCGAGGCATGGCACTCATTCAGAATCCCATGTGATGGTTCTATGAGGGTGTTCTTAGATGTGATGGATGGTGAGTACAACGTATCCACAGTTGAGTATCTGGTAGGTGAGCAATGACAACAACAACAGTATGTACAGGGAGCGAGTTTTCACTTGCCTACTACGACCAAACAGACCACTGGTGTAATGACCCAGAATTTTTTGATTTCGACTTGGTGAGAAAAATGTACCATGACGAAATTGAGGAAATCTTCAATGGTATATGTGAGAGCCACGGCTCTACGGCTACTCTATGCCTGTATACAGGTGAGGTGACCGCTGACATTGACGACAGCGTTGAGTTGGACTGGAGCGAGATTGTACAGGATGCGGCAGAAGCATCAATGGACGTGGTTTTGCATCTGAGCTTGGCAGGGGTGTTTGATATCAATGGGGGTGAACAATGATTCTATTGACACTGATTCAATCCAAGCAGAAGACCTTGGTTAACCTATCGACAATGCTCTACACTGCACCAAACAAGTTGGGTACGGAGATTGTCTATGAGAAGGGACGTGTCGCAGTTGTAGAGAGTTCAGAAGAGATTCACAGACTTTGGCATGGTTCTTGCACTAATAGTACTAATAGTACTAATATTAGTACTAATATAGCAGAACCAAAAAATACTAATCCTATTACCACCAACACTAATAGTACTAATAGTAAAAATATTAGTGTTGGTGTTGTTGGGGAAGGGCAAGTTCTCATTGTGAATAACAACCCAATACCAGTTGACCCATCAACCAAGCCAAAACTGTACGACTACTGCAAAACCAATGAACCACTGCTGAACCTGCTTGGATACTGGATGGAGATGTACGAGGGTCAAGGCGGTGAGGTGTCGATGATAAGCAGCATCGACTTGGGTACACTTGCGAAGGTGGTCCGTACTGGAGCGATTGAGAAGGCGATGGCTGTATTCGATTGGCTATTCAGTAGTGACCACTACCGTGCTGTGTACCTACGCAACAAAGGCATGGTCAATCCTGCCGTGGTGGTGTCCACAAAGAAACTGGACGCCAACTACGCACTCAGTCAACAGAAGACACTGCCAGCACTGCCAAAGAGTGTTCAGACTCGCTCTACGGCTATCAACTCAAAGTCATTTGACGACAACGGCAACTTCATTGGAGGTGAGTGATGGCCAACAAACACATGCTCGACATCGCACTCGATATGTTCGCTGCGACATTCAACAAGAAGGAAGAGTGGAAAGCCCAAGTGTACCCAGTATGGGATGCAGGTCTGGAGCGAGTTAAAGATGTACATCTCCATTCAGCAATCCTCAACGTGTGCATGAAGAAACACAAGTACCCACCCACACTCGGTCATGTCCTCGAAGAAGTCAAGGAAGTCATACGGGAACTGGGCGGTACCGGTATGGAACTCAAGGAATACAAGTTCTGCGATGACTGTGTACAGCGTGAAGGCATCCGTGAAATCAGTGCGCACTTCCTCATCCTGGCTGACAACCGATTCAAGATTCACAACACCGTAGCCAGATGTACCTGTGATGGAGCGTCTATGAAGTTTCCTCAGATGGGTGACTGGAACTCGTTGTATGTCAAGATGCAACACGATGCCCGTATCACACTCAAGGTGTGGCACATGACTGATGGGCAAGTTCCAGTGCTGTTCATGAAACAACGTGAACCACACAACTACGAGCGCATGATTCGAGTTCAAAAGGAGCGTGCGCACGATGGCAGAAAGAATACGTTTGCTGAGATTGCCAAGACCATGATTGATGGACGCTACGTACCAGCTGATGTAAATCCAAAACCAATGCCAAAAACTATTGACAAACCTACGACGATACACTACAATACTTTTCATGCAGAGACAGACATCGATCCCGATGATTGTATCTGGTAACCTACCACTCAACAACGGAGCATATCATGTTCTTCTTAGAACAATACCAACATATCATTGACAAGGTCAAAGATAACGCAACCAAAGCAACCCTACAGAAGGCACACACCATACTGGTAGCCATCGATGCACTGCACCCCATCCAAACCATGATTGAAGAGTGGTACGATGAGCAGGCACCCAAGTCAGAAACACCGTACAGTCAGCAGTGGCGTCAGCTCCAACAACAGATGGATGAGTACCGTACTGAACTCGAGCGTCTAGGCTGGTTGCACTGTCCTGAAACCACACCACCTAACTTCAATGGGGAACGTGGATGGATGCACCCCTTCTACTGTCAGCGTGGACACCACCACATCTTGTACATCTCCAATGATGTCAATGACATTGCATACCTCGATGTGACTATCTACCTCGACAACGAGATGAAGTACCATGAGAACAAATCTGTCGGTGCATTGATGGACTGGATGGATGGAGCACTTGGAGAGAACCATGCCGACCATGACTGAAACCATTGAGGAGATATGCGAGCATTGGAGACTCAAGGGTCTGTTCGATGATGACCGTGTAGAAACCAAACTGAAGGAGATGAAGTCCAACATGTTACCAGATGGTAGCATGGTTGGCCACTTCCCACGATGGACTGCTGTGATTGATGAGAATGGATACACATGCTCATGTCCAGACCACCAGTATAGGCTGAGCATGTGCAAGCATCTCGGTGCACTGGCAAAGAGCGTCAAGGATTCATGGGACAAAGAGTTCCCAAGTGAGGACAGCAATGAAGATGGGTAGTTTGTTCTCAGGAATCGGGGGGCTGGATTTGGGCTTAGAGAGATCCATCCCAGGCCTGCAAACAGCCTGGCAGGTAGAGAAGGAAGAGTTTTGTCGTTCTGTTTTGGAGCGACATTGGCCAAATACAAAACGATATAACGACGTGCGTACAATAGGGGCACACAACTTGGAGCCGGTAGATATCATATGTGCAGGTTTCCCATGCCAGTCTATCTCAATTGCTGGCCATATGAAGGGGTTAGAAGATGAGGAAAAGTCTGGTCTTTGGTGGCACGTCCACCGACTTGTTAGCGAGTTTCAGTCAATCGGACGACAACCAATACTCGTGTTGGAAAATGTCGCAAACATCATTCGAGTGGGCGGACCCGACGTTGTTGGAAGTCTTGCCGAAATCGGGTATGACATCGAGTGGACGATTATATCAGCTGCACAATGCGGAGCACCCCACCTTAGACGCAGGTGGTTTGCAGTCGCCTTCCCAAGCACCATTGGATACTACATGCGAAACGCAATGGCATTTGGAGAACTCGTTGACGGTCGATGGACTACTGCCGACACCAACCAAGTCAGGGGCGGAACATCGGACACGGTACAGTCAAGGCGGTCGTCCTCTGATGTACATGATACAGAAGGGCATGCTACCTACCCCATGTCACAGGGATTACAAAAACAACCCACTCACACCAAGCCGTCACACGGGCAAACACAGTCGATGCCTAAACACAGCAGTAGGGGAGATGCTTCTACCAACACCATCAGCACACGAACACAAGTACAGACTGAAGGGCAACAGCCAAGCAAGCAGATGTTTGGAAGCACAAGCAAGACGCAGTGGCAAGGATTTCCAACTCAATCCCCCGTTTGTAGAAGAGATGATGGGGTTCCCAATCGGGTGGACCGACTTAAAGCACTCGGAAACGCAGTCGTCCCACAATGCGCCGAATGGGTCGGACAACAAATCGTAAACTCAGGACTACTGGAGGTAGCATGTTCGCAGAACAACTAAGAGAAACATTGTCAACCGTAAACAAGACTGAACTGTCACGTGTCATCGGTTGTCATCGAGACACAGTAGCCAAATGGTTATCTGGCAAACAGGTGCCAAGCGTCAAGCATTTAATGCGGATGTGTGTGTATCTGTACCCAAACGATTGGGAACATGCCGTACTGCACTTCGCTGTGTTGATAGAAGCAGAAAAATGAGTTACACTACCGTACATGCTCCTTGCATGGTAGGTTGGGGTAGGGGTGGTTCCCTACCCTTTTCTGTTAGTGTTGGTGGTGGTGATGATTAGAGGATTCGGTTCGTGGCTAAACAAGGCAATGCACCGCAACTCGATCAGCACAACCTACATGGCTGATCAAGCTGGGCTACATGTCAACACGATTAACAAGTACCTATCTGGAGCGTATGAGCCACGCATGAGTAACCTCATTGTACTTGTCACTGTCATTGCCAACAAAGAAGAGCGCAGTCCCACACAACTCATGTTCGAAGCGATTACCAGCATGGAAGAGATGAAGATGGTCGAAGCCAGGTGGCGCAAAAAAATCAAAAGGGGTTCAGATGCTGGCCAGCCCTGAACCCCAGTAGTGATTTGGTGTTGTAGAAACTTAACGCTGCCCTTCTCTAGTGTCAACAAGTTCTTTGAGAACCTTGAACAGCAGTTCGATAAGGTCTTCTGCCAACTCTTGACGTTCATCTTTGGTCAACCCACCACGGCTATGCATGACAAGTTTCTTGATGAACAGTACAAGTTCGGGTGTGAGTGCAAGTAAATCTTCGTTCATTTTCTTTTCCTTCTAACTGGGGTTACTCTTTTACCACGACCAACACTACTCTTCTGTGAAACCTTGGAGCGGTATTGGCTCTTGCTCATCTCTGAGCGTGTACGTGGTGTCTTACTACTAACACGTTTGGAAGGTCTGCAATACGGTGTACCACTTCTTTTGGTACCACACGGTTTACCAGACTGGTCCCTCCACTTCTCTTTGCCCCATCGCTTCAGTGCTGCACCCTTCTTGGTCTTGCGTACTTGACCCTTCGACTTGCGACACTTGGCAATCGCCTGTGAAGCACGTGCAGATGGAAACACTTTGTAGGAGGACTTAACCTTGTTGTAGCATGCATCTTTCATACGTATAAGTATACCTGTAAAACCACACTAGCGCATGGATTTTTTACCACGACATTTCCATTTCTTGCGTGATAGGTTGTTGGGGCTGTTGGGGTTGTTGCGTTTCTTGGCTGACACTCGCTTCTTGATGCCTGCTGAACGTGCGCAATAGGCATCTCCTTTCTTTGTCCCTGGTTGTATACGATCCTTGCCACTCTTCGACTTGCCTGCTTGCCCATAGCTAATCTTTCTAGTGCGACCAGTCTTCTTATTCTTGACAACCTTGACAAACCGTTTACCCTTCGATGGTGTTCTTTTTCTAGCTGGCATTGTCTACCCGTATCAGTGAACCTTTAATCTCACTAATCATTGTACTCATTGTTTTAACACTCTGCTCAAGTAATGACATTCTTTTATCCAAGTCAGTCATTTCCTGTACGATGGTCTGGCGTATTGTTTCTTCTTTATCTTGCATGTCCTTGATGACACCATCATACCTGGCACGCAACTCTTGTTCTTTTACTTCAGCCTTGGCTTCACGCTCATCGGCTCTACGTTGAAGGTCTTTGTTTTGAGTGTACAGAAAAATGGCAAACGCCACATTAGCTCCACCACTCATTAAGAGTTGAACAACTTCTCCTTCCATATTACCTCCAACGGGAAAAGGGGTGCTCCGAAAAGCACCCCCAAACAATCATACAACTTACAATGAGAAGTACATAACAGTGATTTGATCACCGTTATTTGGTGCTGTACCAAATGTGATTCGAAGCACACCGCCAGTTCCACCAGCAGCAGACAATGTGTACTGGTCCTGTCCAGAAGGTGAAGATTCAACAAGACCCATCGCCAAACCGTTTCGGAATACAATAGCACCACCAAGCATTGTGCTGTCTGCTTCAGCAGATGCATCGAAGGTGGTAGCAGTACCGTCACCAGCAGACAATGTTTCATATGAAGCAAAGAAGTTCAACTTCGGTGCACTGATTGCTGCATCTGCAACTTTAGATGAAACAACAGAACCATCGCCCAATGCTGCACTAACAACAGCACCATCAGCAATCTTTGCTGAAGTAACAGCATCGTCAACCAACTCTGCTGTATCGACAGCATTGTCAGCAATCTTAGCATTGGTTACTGCATCTGAAGCAAGTTGAGTTGATGTAATACCACCATCGTCAACCTTCAATCCAGCAGGTGCAACAGCAAGAGTAGCACCGTCCAAAGAGATTTGAACATTACCAGACAAGTCATCTTCAAGTCCATCACCCAAGTTGATTTTACCGGCAGTGATTGAACCAGCGAGTTTTGCATTGGTTACTGCAGAATCAGCAATCTTGGCTGTGGCTACTGCGGCTGCAGCAAGTTTACCTTCAGTGACTGCCAGGTCATTAATCTTTGCTGTTTCTACAGCACTTGATGCAAGTTTACCAGCAGTTACAGATGCATCAGCAAGTTGAAGTGTACCAACACCAGCAGTAGAAATCTTGATACCACCAGCACCAACAGTAAGACTAGAACCATCTAAGTCGATAGTCAAGTCAGATACAGCAGCAGAACCATTGTACGATGTCATTGCGATACCGTTACCAGCACTCAATGAACTAAGGTTAGAACCAAGTGCAACACCACTGATAGTAGAGTTAGCGAGCTTTGAGTTCGCAATGGACCCAGCCAACATATCGTTGCTGATACCTGCATCCTTTACTCTCAATGAATCCGATGCAATCTCAAGAGAAGAGTCATCGACATTGACAGACAAAGTGTTACCAGACTTGGCCAGGCCATCGCCAGCAACGATGTTAGCAGCACCATTGAACTGAGTAAAGTTAATGTTGTCTGTGCCTAATTCAGGAGCAGAATCGTTAGTACAAGTAAAGCCAAGATTGTCGTTAACGGTACCGGCTTTGACAAACACTGCTGCAGCTGGGAACTCGTTTCCTGCATCCATATCAGTAGCACGAGACCAAGCACCAGCAGCCACCACATAGATTCCATTTTCTGTCGCATCGCTTTGGTCCTTGATCAAAATTCTATCACCTGCTGAGAGAGATACACCGTCAACAGTCTGTGTTCCACTCAGTGTGATGTTCGCAGTAGTAGCGGCTTCTACGGCTTCTTTCCAGTGCAATCCACTGACCAATCCGTCTACATATGATTTAATCGCAACATCGCTATCCGAACTCGGTGTGGCTGCTGCAAGGGTACCTGAGAAGGTATAGTTTGCGCTAAGGTCCAACTTGTTGTTGTCAATAGCATTGTTTTTGATTTGCTCTTTGGCGATTTGTACTGCCATGATGGCTCCTATTTTTCTACATAAATAACGACTAGGTTGTCGTTACTTGATGGTGTAAACTGTGTTGTAAAATTTGTGACTGTGGTTTCTCCAATGTCCGAGAACAGTTGTAGAATCCCATTCCAATATACCTGCAAAGTACCCGATTTGTAGGCACTGCTTACTGTGAAACTTTGGGTGGAACCGTCAGCCTGAGAGGATATATCCTCATACTCTAGATTGACCGTGCCACCCCCAACTGGTTCGAAGGGACTGGCTACTGGCATCAGTTACTCCAAAAGATGTACGAAGCGTCTACCGTCACTGTGGTAGAACCATTTACTTTGAAGAACAAATATGCCTTGTCACTTTCTGTATCGGGCTGTACTGGCAGTTTGAACTCGAATACACCACTACCTGTACTGGTTGTTGTGATGCCTGTTGCTATGGTACCATCTGTATCTGGAAACCAAATATCATCACCTGCTTCATCCCAAGTACCTTTGATGGTTACTGTGGTGTTACCAGATGCCAAGCCTGTCATGCGTACGATGATAGTTTCGATGCGCCCTTTGAATGCACCTTGAGTATCAATCTGCTCTGTGGGTGCAGTGCTCAATGTGTGCTCATGAAACTTGCTTGCTGAAAAGTTTTGTCCAACTGCAGTTACATCATCAGTCACTGCGCTTTTGTAAAATGGTGTGTTGAGAATCATTGTTCCTCCGGTGGTTTGTAAATTAATCTAATTCTTCTTCAAGGTTTTCTACACTTGTTTGCATACGTTTCATTTCACTAGTTATAGCACGCATACGTCTAGTTTGCTGTACATCTACCTTCTTGGCTTCTGATACAGAATACAGACCGAAATAGGCTAGTGTTCTTTGGAAAGGATTAAGGGTTCGATGTGTAGTTCCATCTGGATCAAGTGCCTTCACAGCTTGTATGATAAGATTGTTTTGACCCAATACGGTAAACACTGTGTACATTGATTGGTGATACAACTTCTTTCGTTGCTCTGCACTCAGTTGATACACATATCCATTGACAGCATTTTTGTCGCCTGGTTTGGCAAGTTTAGCCACTACGGTGCCACCACAATACTGTTCTAACATTTGAGCAGTTTCATATGGGGTGTCAACACCTTTATATGTTTGGAGCATTGTAATCAGTTCTGGCTTTGCCTTACTTGATTCGTACTTGGGTTGTGACACTTGTGCCAATGTTTCTTTGAGGATTGGCAAAAGTTGATTGGTTATTGACTCAAACATGTTTACGTCTTTGGCTTCCGCATCTATACCTACAACTGGAAGCGCAAACTGTGTGGTCCACCCAATCAGTTCAACCATACTATCAATGGCAGGTATAGCAGGAGCCATGCTAAATGCAGCACTGTCATTATAATGATTGGTTT
>WLWH01002316.1_pt1 | contig 10876 bp, 8 predicted proteins | sample 6712741 | NCBI WGS metagenome assembly WLWH01 (sample SAMN12718694, study PRJNA515312) | sponge metagenome | isolation source: marine sponge | host: Mycale hentscheli | place: New Zealand: South Island, Marlborough, Capsize Point | collected 2003-05-01 | reverse complement strand
AGGTGGCATCGAATAGTCCCTCTCTTGAATAGTATGCTGTAGCTACGATTTCAAATGTGTGATCAATCTGCCCAAACAATTGTCTTGCCCATTCAGTGCTTACAATCTCGTAGTAATAATCGCCATATAAAACAAAGTCACCTTCGCGAACATAAAGGTCTTGATCTTCAATCAATCTTCTTTTGTGGAAATAGATCGTAATCGTATTGGACTTGTCCATACCAGCAACTGTGTCTGCTTTTGTTTCTGTGCTTTGATAGTCCACAAGGGCGTAGACACGAACTGGGGGTAGGAAAGTTTTTTCAACTGCCTCGCCATAAAGATCGTTGTATTGGGTAATTGAATCGTCAATAGGATAGTAAACAATTTGCTGTCCTATGACGCGCTCAATAAGCTCGTCATTAACTTGCTTAACAAGGTTGCGTTCTTTTTCACCAAGGAACAGCGGGGGCGGTGGCTGTGCTGGCTGCTTCCATTTTTCGTCGTCTGCCATCTATCCCCTTTACCCTACGAAAACGCCTGCTGGAATCTTCTGACTGAGGTTGTTAACATTGTCACTAATCTCTGAATCCTTAGCTGCGAGCGCTTGATAGGTCAACTGATCTAAGACATCTTTTAGTTCGTCTCGCAATCCCGATTGTTCATCGCGGGCTTCACTGATTAATGCCGTGCCGTTAAGTGTTACGGACTCACCTGGAATTGGTACTGTCGCAAATTTCGAGCGAACCTGTCCGAGTGTTTCTTTTGAAAGGGCGAGAGTAAAACGACGAATCCATTGCTTTCCAATAGAATTTATATTAGCGTATGGAATGTTTGCAAATGGAATCGTATTCATGTTATTGATACCCTCAATGCCAGACATAGAGCCAGAAGTTTCTGTCCAAGCATCTTCAACAATTCTAAAATCAAAGTGGTAAAATTCTGGTGTTACACTCCCAGGGCTTACCGGAATAGGAAATAATCTAAGTTTGTTATTGTCCAGTTGAAAAGAATAATGTGAGTTTCTCGTATAGATAGCATCTTCAAACTCCATTGCTTGTGCCTTGTTCTGCCACACTGGGATTAGCTGGAAGGTTGAATCATCTGCATACTGACCATAGTTAGCCAAGTTGCCAACCGTGTTCAGTCCTCCGTAATAGCCAAAGAATCTCCACATAGCATGTGGGCTTTTATAATATACTTTATCAACAATAACTCTTTTTCCACTTACCAAACCGCTGTAGGGAACGGGATCTCCGGTGGCTTTATCAAGATTATTGTTTGAGGCACTTAAAATAATTGCTCCTAAATCATAATCTTGCACATCCACTATCGGAGCAAAAGAGCCAGAATAAATTGTTGTCACTCCGCCGATGCCGATTTGGGTCGAGATGGCATCACCATATTTCTGATTTAAGGCGAAAGTGACTTTTGGATACTTTAAGGCAATGTGTGTACCACTTAAGCTTGATGAAAGCTGACCTTCTTTTAGTTCGCCGTCGTGATCAAAAGTACCTGTGGTCATACCAAGAATATCTGAAAGAATATTTTTGGACTGATGCATGTTAACAATATAAGAATATTCTAACACTGCCTCTTCGTAGGCGGCATAAACGCTACCCGTGGTTAACTCGATATCTAAGATATCTCCACCGAGTTTCTGATATGTGTAATTTATTTGATCTGAAGCACCTGATAAAAAATCTGTTGATGTATCATATACACCAATCGGTGTTTGCAAAGCTACATCAGATGCAGATCCAGTTCGTGGTAAGATGACAGCGCTAACTTGGCTGACTGGAGTTAAAGTGGGTATCGCCATTAATTATAAGTCTCCTCTCATTAAATAGTTGACGGCATAAAGAAAACCCCCGCCAATTGCTTGACGAGGGAATTCTTTTATTCTACGAGTTGATTAATCGTATCAAACGAGATCAACAACGATGACCAGTCCGTACATGTCAGGACGTACCATCTTCTTGCCGTAGCGAGTCATCACACCCTTGCGAGGTACGAAGTCTTCGGTTCCGAAGATAGTAGGAGTGACCTGTAATGGCACATAAGGTGCGTAGACGTATCCACTCTCTAAGAAGGATCCACCCTTGCGACCGACGAGGATCACGTTACGGGGGAAGTAGGGATCAACATAGACATCCCACTTCTTGGAAAGTGCGCCAACCTTAACAGCGCCAACGGTTCCGCGATCTGCATCAGCAGTTACGGAAGCGCGGAATCCAGCGGTGAACTCAAGGACGTTAGCAACTTCAGGTCCAACGACGATGAAGTTAGCTCCGCCGCGAAGAGTCTTGCGGTGGATTTGTGCGGACACATCGTTGATGGTTTCAACGAGGGTCTCATACCATTCGGAAACAGTACCAGTGAAGTCTGGAGTTGCTGTGGTAGCACCAATCTCCTGTCCAGTAGTTCTATTTACGAACTTACCAGCATGACGTGACCAGTAGAATTTACCAGCGGTAGCACCTTTAACGAGGTCTTCGAGAATCTCTTTATCAATCTCAAGAGCAATTTGCTCAGAAAGAATAGAAGTAAGCTCAACCTCTGCATCAAGGTTGTGGTATGCGTTGAGGTCTTGACCCAACTCAGGTGTCCACTTAGCCTTGAGCTTTTTGGTGACAGCAGTGATACTCACGGAATCAACCTTGATGTCGATTTCTGGAATAACGCCTGCGGTTGCGCCAACAGTCAATCCGGCTTGCTCTGCACCCCAAAGGTCTGCACCAATAACGGAACCGGCAGGAACGCCAGCAGCAAAGTTATCAGCTAATGCAAACTCAAGTTTTGTAGGTGAGTGCGAGAAGGATGCGGACAATTGTGCAACTGTCCTGGTATCGGAAGAGATAACTAAGAGAACATGATCCTTAGCATCACCAGCACCAAAGATACCATTGTTAGCAACAGAGCCAGAATACTGATTCAAGCGACGGACATGAAGTCCCTCAGAACCAGTAATTGGCACACCAGCGTGTGTCAACAACTCAGCGGCGATGAGATCATCTTTGTTAAGTTGTGATGGAACAGCAGCCCTAAGAACGATAAGGTTAGTTGAGCCAGAGGTAAACGCTGGATCATAACGAACGAGACGGTCAAGAAGACCTGCTGCGGCTGCGGCGTCTGCACCACCTGGAACACGAACAAAGGATGTACCTCCGAATGTACCAGAGAGGATTGCTTCACCCGCTGCGATTGCGGTAGAACCAGTTGGGGAAGCATAACCATTGTTCAATGAGTAGAAAGAATCTTCTGCATTGTCGCCGGAAAGGCTAACACCACCTGTGATTTGGGCACCTACAGCGCCGCCACCATAAAGTGATTCACCTGATTCATATCCAAGTCTTCTACCAGTTTCGTTAGAAACGGTAAAGTCAAGGAAGAAGATGAGTCCACTGGGGAGACTCATTGGTTGAACGGAAACGAGATCGTTTGCGATCAAGCCGCCGAATACACGACGGACAATTGGGAATGCAACTGCTGCGAAGCCTTCGACATCGCCTGCTGCCATTGCGGAAGTTTCACGAAGAAGCTCCCTAGCTTGGTTCTCTAAAAGACGAGCCATGCTATTACGAGTGCGGTCATTGCCGAGTCCTTCAAGAAGTCCTGTCTTTTCCCACTTAGTGAGAAGAGCAGCACCTTCTTGCGAAAGATCACGGTTGACAATGCCCTCGGTTAGTTTATCAAGAACGGACATTATTTATTTTCTCCTTTTATGCCTGCTAAAGCCCTCATTCTATTGAAATGTGAATTTTGGGCGTTGGTCTTCCTCCTGCGAGGAAGGGTTGACGATGGTTTCTCAACTGCTTCACGAAGTGATTGTGGAGAAGATTTTTGTTCATCTCCCACTGCGCTTTGAAGGGTTTGATAAATTACCTTCGCCTCTTCAACAGAATCGGCATTTGAAATAGACTCGACAATTCTTGTTTTTTGTCGCTCATTCAAGGAGGTGCTATTTAACACCCGATTCGTGTATAGTAAACGAGCGTTTGAAAGATTAATTTCTTCCAAGCGCCCCTTAAGATGTAAAATTGTTTTTTGTAAACCGGAAACTTCTTCTTTGAGTTCCGTGTTCTCGCTGAGATACATGCCTGCTTCTTCTCGTGCTTTTTGGAGAGCCTCATGTTCTTCGGCAAGTTCGTCATCTTGGAGAGCAGCAAGGGTTACCTTCTGTCCTTCAAGATTACGATCAGTAGGGGTTGAGCGTCCTCCCAAACCTTGGTCTGGGATACCCACATCTACTTTGAGTTCTTCAGCAATAGCGTCAAGAATTTCCTCGTCAAGCTCGATCTCTTCATCAAGATCGGTCTCTTCCCCTTCGGTTTCAAGTGCTTCCTCGATTTCTTCTTCGAGGGTATCAGCGAGGTCTTCGTGAGATTCCTCAACAGGTTCTTCCTCCTCGGATAAAGCACGCTCAAGGGCTTCAAGGTCCAGGCGAACCATAATAGGCTCATCGCCTTCTTCAACAGCGTAAGGAACTTCTTCCATTACTGCGCTCTCTTCCTCTTCTTCAAGGGTTTCCTCTTCCTGCTCTAAAAGAGAGTTGACGGCATCCCTGACTTCTGAGGAGTATTTTTCAATAATCGCTGCTTCGGCGTTCTTAATAGCAGCTTCTTTTAATGCTTCCGCATCAACGATTGCTTGTTCTAACAAAGTAGACATAGATAGACACTCCATAAAATATAATTGGTCAAATATAAATAGTATATTATTTCACGAAATGCCTGAAATCTTATCAGTTACCCGATCCACTGACATACTCGTCACGATGGTTGAATTCAAACACTGCTGTAAAGTGCGCTTGACCTGGTAAATCTGTGCCGCCTGGAATGACCAAAAAGATACCAAGAAGCGACCCGGTTGTAAATGCATTACTGCCTGTAACATTAGCAGCCCTTAGTATATCAATGCCTCCTACGACATTAACACCAGGGTTAACACTGGAGGTTGCTTGCACAATAACATTTCTTGTCGTAGAGTTTGCAATTGTGCCATTTTCTGTAATTGGTGCCTCTTCAAGTTGGAAGAAAATTTCTGATGCGTTGTTTGTACCGGGGAATCTATACATGATATTTGTTAATTTTCCGCTGAAGGGTGTTAAGATCGCAGTGTCATTATTAAAACCTGTTCCGATAGTAGAGATACCATTCTGAGTTAGGGGTAAATATCTACCGGCAGCGGCGTGTGAAGCATTTGTAAGGTCAAAATTACAAGTATAAGTTTGAATAATCTTTCCTCTTGCTCGACCGCCAATGATGCCGTCTTCCCCATCTACCTCAAATACGATAGGAGCAGATGCAGGGGACGAACCACTCTTAACTTCAAAAGTTCCACAAAGAGATAGCTCATTGTCATCATAGTCAAATTGTAAATTATCAGATCCAGAGAACACACCATCTTTATTAAACTGGATATGTGTGTCGTTTCCACCTGGAATAACTGCTGACGATGTTAATATAATTTGATTTGTGCCAGCGGCAAGACCAAGATAACTGCCAGGACCACCCAAGGCTCCTGATATAACTGCTCCGCCAGCGACATCAACCACCAGTTTTGAGCCCGAAAGTGCAATACCACCTGCTTGCGAACCTGACAAGATTAGTGCGTTTTGCGCTGTATTATATAGAATAACAGATTCGCCTGAGTTTCCAAACACCAAGTTTTTATCAGCTTTAACAAATGAGTTTTCATTAAGTTGAATTCCCTTGGATGCTGTTAGTGCTCCAGACACAAAGATAACATCATTGCTTAGTGTATTGCCAAGAGAAACCGAGCCACTTACAGTAAAAGAACCAGTAACAACGGTATCGCCGTTAACATCAAGCGTGCCCGATGGTGGACCTACTTGATTGATACCTACTCTTTGATTCGCGCCATATACTCTTAAGGTATTTTGATTATTAGTTCTGAAAATTATATCTTTAGCATTTTCGTTTTCAATGAAGAGGTGCTCATTGGAATTAATTTGAATTGCTGCTGCGGCGGAGCCTGCTTTTTTAAAAACAATTTCTTTTAGTGTGTCAGCATCTTGCGTATTCAATACAAGAAGTGATTGTCCCGAACCTGTGAGTTCAAGGCTGCCTGTTATTTTTACAATTCCTTTGAAGTCGGTAGTACCAGAAACGGCGAGATCGCCACTTGTTCTTAAACCACCACCAGCAAAAACTTCACCAGAGGACGAAATAAATGATGGAGTCTTAATACTGCCAGAAATATTAAGGTCTCCACTTGTTCTTAGGCTTGTGCCATAAACTTCACCAGAAGATGAGATAAACGATTTGTTCTTTATTGTTCCAGTAACATTAAGCTGCCCACTTGTTCTTAGACCGCCTGCTGCGAATATTTCTCCTGAAGCTGAAACAAAGCCAGCATTTCTAATAGAGCCCGAAACTCCAACATCTCCACTGGTTTCAAGACCATGCCCAAAAATGCGAGCAGAGCTTGATAAATCTCCAGTTCTAACCTTGTTGGATGTCATTGTGCCAGTTATGTTAGTATCGCCACTTGTTCTCAATGTATAGCCAAACACTTCTCCAGAACTTGAGAGCGATCCAGTTGCTAAAATCCTGCCACTTGTGGTTATATTTGCGGCGAACACATTCATCGTGGAGCCGGAAATAGACCCAGATAGATCAATATCACCACTCGTTCTCAAACCTGTTCCAAATATCTCACCAGAACTTGAAATAAATGATTTGGCTTTAACTGATCCAGTAGCGTCTAATCCGCCGCTTGATCGAAGCGACGATCCAAAGAGACCATCTGATGCGGAAAGCGGTCCTTTGACATAGACTGAGCCTGTGAATTGGTGTATGTCGTCTGAAGTGTCACCAAAGATTGTATCACCGCTTGATGATATATTTGTTACCGTTTTGTCAACAACATTAATATTATATTGATTTGCAGTTAAAGTGCCGGAGATTTCAACATTACCAGTAATCGCAAAAAGATTAGACGCGGTATGAAACATAAGATTGTCGGATCCGCTAATTGCAGACTTGGATCCCATATCACCAACTCTATACATTACAGACCCTGTAGGTCCACTTGCCGAAGTTAAGGAATCGACATCAATATATTCCCAGCCAAAATCACCCATTTAAAAAATTACCCTTATAATTTGTCATATTAATTAGTTACCTGAACCACTTACATACTCTACAAAATGGTCAAACTCAAAAAGATAAGTTTGAAAACCTGTCCCTAATGCTGTGTTTGTGTTACTTGTTTTCATAATGATTCCAACCAACGAACCTGTGCCAAAGTCCCAGCTACCAGTTACTCTTTCGTCGCGAAGTAAATCTATGCCACCAACAACGTTTGGACCAGCAAAACTTGCAGTTGCTTGATGTATGGTTTTTGTTGTTGAATTTGCTGCTGTGCCGTTTTCTGTGACTGGTGCCACATGCATTTCTATGCGGAACTCAGTTGCTGCATTAAATGTAGGAGAACCACCGCCTGAAGCGTCATGATCAAAACGATAAAGTATTTTTGTTAATCTACCGGCGTTTGGCATTAGCGTACTTGTTTTTCTATCAAAAGTTTGTTCTTGCGCCGTTGTTGGAAAAAGAGTATTTCTCATATATTTGAATCTGTTCTGATTCGATCTGGTCGTGCTTTGCCTGTGTGTGGAGTTAGCTGTCCAAGCCTCGACAAGTTTTAGTTTTGTGCGACCGAGGGTGATGCCATCTTCGCCGTCAACTTGAAAAACAACTGGGGCGCTTGCCGGTGAGGATCCGCTTTTGACCTCAAATGTGCCGACTTGTGACAATTCAGCATCATCATAGTCAAAAGCTAAGTCGGCAGAGGCAGACATCACGCCGTCTTTGTTGAATAAAACATTCGTATCTGATCCAGGTAATTGTGGCACAGCACTGGTCAGAATAATTTGTCCTGTGTTGCTTATTCCAAGATAGCTGCCTGGACCACCAACGGCTCCTGATAGCACAACTCCTTTCTCGGCAGTAGACGGAAAAAGAACTGCGTTGGCATGATCAAGCAAAATCTTGGAACCAAGTATGGTTGTTCCGTTAACACCAGATCCTGATATTTGAAAATGACCATTACTTCCTATGTGCTGGATAGATGCGGAGGCATTAAGGGCGCTGCCTGTAAGAAGTATCTTTTTGCCCGTAGGCATAAGTGCGTTGTCTTGGAGTGTGATGCCTTTGGACGCTGTTAGGGTGCCCGACACAAATATAATGTCGGTGCTTAGCGTGTTGCCAAAAGACACTGTTCCACTAACTGTTAGGGAACCAGTAATGGTGGTATTGCCATTAACATCAAGGGTCGCATTGGCAGTGACACCAGAGCCATTTATTTCTACTGCCTGTTGATTACCAAATATTCTAATTGTGTTTTGGTTTTGAGTTCTAAGAATAATATCTTTTGTACTCTCGTTTTCTATAATAACATGCTCGTCGCTATCAATACCAAATGATGATTGAATGCTTCCAGCTTTTTTAAATGCAATTTCTTTTAGTGTATCGGTATCCTGGGTGTGTAAGGTTATCAAGGATTCCGCTGCGCCAGTTACTTCAAATGTACCAGAAATACTCGTGTAGTCAGTAGCAGCCTTTGAGTGTTTAAAATCAGTGCTACCTGAGATGTGCAGTCCAAGTCCATTTACACCAAGACTTCCAGTAGCTCTAAGTCCACCTCCTGCGAATACTTCACCAGATGAAGATATAAACGATTTATTATTAAGTGTTCCAGAGAATGCAAAATTGCCATCTCCTGTTCCACTATTTCTTAAACCACCAACAGAAAAAACCTCTCCCGAGCTTGAAATAAATGATGAGTTTTTGATCGCTCCAGAGGCAGCAACATTGTCACTTGTTCTTAGTGCTACTCCATAAGCCTCACCAGAGGATGAGACAAACCCGCCATTTCTAATAGAGCCCGAAAGTCCGAGATCTCCACTGGTTTCAAGACCAGCACCAAATACTCTTGCGGAGCTTGATAAATCTCCTGTGCGAATTAGCCCAGAGGTCATAGTACCAGTTATATCAGCATCACCACTCGTTCTTAGGCTTGCTCCAAACACTTCGCTAGAACTGGACAAAGAGCCAGTAGCAAAAATCCTACCGCTGGTAGCTATGTTTGCAGCAAACAGATTTAATGAAGAACCAGATAAAGAGCCAGAGGCAGCCATGTTTCCGCTTGATCTCAGAGAAGTGCCATACACCTCGCCGGAGCTTGAGACAAAGGACTTATTTTTTATAGAGCCGGTTGCATCGACATTGCCAGCAACTCTAAAAGCCGCTCTTTCGTCGGGGGTGCCAACACCTACACCTGCTGCAAACAATTCACCTGAAGCAGAAAGGGCTCCACCAATATTGACAGAGCCGGTGAACCGATGTGTATTGCTGGTTTCGGCTCCAAACTTTGTATCACCGCTAGCGGAGAAATTAGTTATTGTCTTATCGACAACATTAATATTTATTTGATTTGCACTGGCTGTACCAAACACTTCCATAGTGCCTGTTAGTGCTAATAAGTTTGAGGCAGTATGGAATATTAATTTATCTGAACCAGTGAGGCTTGTGTTGCCGCCAACATCATGCGTCTTAAATTGTATGGAACCAGTGGGTCCACTGGCACTTAACGCTGAATCTTGATCTATATATGCCCAAGGAAAGTCGCTCATTTCCGCGAACCTCCTTTAAATACTATTGACACCTAGATAGACGTGAAGATTACCAGTAGCACTATTGTTATAATCTGTACACTGGACAGCAATTCTTTCAATACCCTCGATGTTGAAAATATTATAAAGGTCCGTGTTATTGGGTGTAACTATCGCTATAGCACTGCCAGATCCATCCGTGACATCTAATACGGTTATAATACCCCATTCATCAAAAGCGGCGTGATATCCCCACAATTGAATAGTAACATTGCCACCTGTTGCGTTGTTTTTCACTAAGCAGTGTAATGTTTTTTGCAATCCAATATTTTTATACCCATCTGAATCCGCAGTGGGCGCTGATGTAGCTTCGGTAATTGTGTATGCTATTTGTTCTGGCTGGGGAACACCAACAGCATCTGTCGCAATGTTTTGAACTGTGCGGCTTCTTCCTCCAGCCCTATATGCGGTAAATGTTTGTGGCATATTATAAAACTCCTAATATTTCTTTATAATTAGTTCTTTTTGTCTCTTAAGTTCTTGTTTTTTGCTTTTTCTCTTTTAATACGATTGTTTCTTTCGTTGCGCTCGTCTGATGGCTTGCGATAATAACGACGACGACGGACCTCATTTAAGATGCCAGCCTTTTTAACCTTGCGAGTGAAGCGACGAATCATACGCTCAGGTGTATCATTAACCCTTTTGCCTCGCCTATTGTTCTTAAGTGGTTTTACTGTTAAATTAGATGCTCTGCTCATTTTATTTTTCCTGACCAATTTTTATTTACGCCGCCGAATAATTGGCTAATGTCAACGCCGGAATCAGTTGGGTCCACACCGGAGAGAGGATCACCATTTTTTGACTCTGTAGGGGCAGAACTTGGAGTGGTGCCTGCAAAAAGATCAACACCATTATAAGCATCTTTGCCAACAGCATCTAACATTCGTTTTCTCGTTTCTTGCAATTTTTGTTTAGCAACGCGGTTCTCTGCTTCATAATCTCGTTGTGGTGGGGCAGGCTTCTTGGCTTCAACAATTGTTTGTGCTCCGAGACCTTGTGCCACTTCAGATACAATATTAGATAGGATACCCTCTTCAAAGATTACCTCTTTAATGCACTCTTTGATAAGGGGTTTGAGAACTTGTCTTAGTTCTGATTTTTTCATTTTTCCCTCAGTATATCATTCAATGCTCTGTTAATACGATCAGCCTTAGTAATAATGTTGGGCTGTTTGCTTTCCTGCATCATAAAAGCGCCTGT
>WLWH01002315.1_pt1 | contig 10880 bp, 14 predicted proteins | sample 6712741 | NCBI WGS metagenome assembly WLWH01 (sample SAMN12718694, study PRJNA515312) | sponge metagenome | isolation source: marine sponge | host: Mycale hentscheli | place: New Zealand: South Island, Marlborough, Capsize Point | collected 2003-05-01 | reverse complement strand
CGGGACATCCCTGATCGGGATCGTCCCGTCGAGGAGGCCTTGCATACTCCACGCGCACAGCTCGATGAACGTGCGGAACGCAGCATCGGAGAGGTCTCGGCCCTCGGTGGTCATCTCGATCGGGATGCGGATCAGCGTCATCGGGAGCCTCCTCGATGCACGAGTAGCCATCGACGAGTCGAGCAATACGCCTCGATGTCGTCGACTTGCTCGATCGGGACGATCAGAGCCTTGACCGGCTTGCCGGATGCGGTCTTGATCGTCTGTCGAGCTGGTCGGGAACCGATCGCACTTGTCGCGTCGACTGCCTCGAGGCTGTGGATGCCGTAGATCGCGGCCTGTCCGAGATGAGGCTTGCTCCACGCGATGACATCGGGAGTCGCGTTGCGTCGTCTTGTGTTGCATAGGCATCCGAGGGGATCGCGACACCCGCACGCGAGCGGCTCGAGACGACGAGATGCGTCGCGTCGTCGACGTAGACTTGTGGCAGTTGCCTCCCGTGCTGAGCGTCCACTCGTTGCGGGGGGCACGCCCTTGTCCGGGGTCATATCGACGCCTCGAACGTGTGAGCCTCGATGAACCGATCGAGCTGTTCACGAGTGAAGTAGGTCGTCCGTCCGTATCGGACGTACTCGATCCGGCCTTGACGGTATGCGCGTCGGAGGATCGTCTCGCTTGTGTTGAGGTATCTCGCCGCCTCAGGGACGTCGAGGAGCTTGTGCTCGGACATATCTGTTCGTTCCCGCCGCTCGATCGCGGGATCGGGATGCGTGGCGCGACAGCCGAGATCGAACGGCTATCGAATGAGTTGCGAGTAGTGGACTACTGCCGCGCTACGCGGCGAGCCCGGGAGCGTTCGCAGCACGCTCGAGGCTGTCGATGAGGTCTTGATGTTCGCGAGGTGGTGACTCGAGCTCGAGGGTCTCGATGTCAGTCGACTCGATCTCAGCGTCGTCGATGACCATCTCGAGGATCGGTCGCAAGGCTCCGGTCGTCTCGAGGTCGCTCCGGTAGTGCTGCCACGGATGACGACGACGGTCAAACTTGAGGAGCTGAGCAGCGAACGCATCGAGGGACTCGGCGTATGCCTGTACCTGTTCCATCATCTGAGCGTTCACGAAGTCACCATAAGCACACTCTGTGACAGTTCCATAGTCTCCACAGGCCGAGGCCGTGTCCTACACAAGCTGTCCACACTTGTCCCCCGGGGGACTGTGGACTGTCACGCCGTGACGAGACTCGATGCGATGGTCATCGCCGATGCGAGCTTGTCGTCGGAGCTGTGCGCGTACGTCCTGATGACCTCCTCGGCCCCGTTGTGGCCGAGCAACTTGCTCACGGTCAGAGGGTCGACGCCGTTCTCGATGAGGTTCGATCCGAACGTGTGCCGGAGCGCGTGCCATCCGTCGACTGCCTCGGGTAGCTCGTCCTCGAGTCCTGCCTCTCGCACGGCCTCTCGCCACACGTCGCCACGAACCGATCTCACAGCTCCGCGTCCGGTGCGCGTCGAGAACAGCAGCCCGTCGATGCCGACGCCCTCGCTGATGTGATCCTCGAGGAGCTGCGCCACCTCGGGTGTCATCGGGATCGTGCGAACGCTCGAGGGAGTCTTGACGGGGCCGAACACAGGCCGCTTGTTCGATGTCTTGACGAGCTGCCGGTCGATGACGAGCTCACGCTTGAGGAGGTTCACCCGGTCGACTGTGAGGCCGGCCGCCTCGCCACCTCGGAGGCCCGTCTGTGCGATCAGGCTCGCGAACGTGTGCCACCTCTCCGGCATCGCCTCGAGGAGTCGGTTGACTTGATCGGCCGTGAGCCGTTGGTTGCGGCTCTCGGCATCCTTGCGAACGGTCGGAGCCTTGACACCCTGAGCGGGGTTGTATCCGAGGATGCGCTCGTTCACGGCCATCTTGAGGACGCTCGCGACGAGGTTCCGCTCCGCTGCGATCGTGCTCGCTGACTTGCCGGCGGCCTTGCGCTCGTTGACGTAGTTCTGCACGTCCTGAGTTGTGATCCGCTCGAGCCGCTTGCGTCCGAGAGCTGCGTTGATCGGCCGGAGCCTGTCGATGGTCGCTTGCCGGGTGCTGTCGCGCCACTGAGGATGCGAGTCGAGGTAGTGCTCGGAGTACGCCTCGAACGTCGAGGAGCCACCCGATCGGAGGCCGGCTCCTCGTTCCCTGTCGGTGAGCTCTGCTGCTTGCCACTTGCGAGCCTCGTCGAGCGTGAGGAACGTCCTCGATCGCATCTTGCCGGTGAGGTCGCGCACTTGAGCGATGAACCGGGGAGCCCCGGTCGATGTCGGTCGCTTGTAGATGCCGGCGTACCTCGTCGGAGTCTTGCGTTGAGCGTCCACGGTTAGGATCCTAACCCGGTCTAGGCAACATTAGGCAACACTCGAGCGTCATCCCGTGTCACTCTATGGGGGCAGATGTCCCTCTATGACGGGGTAGTTCACGAGGGATCATCGTTGCGAACCTACTCCGGCTTACAGGCCGACTCGTCCCATCCCTTCGTGGAAACAGGAAATGTATGCCAAGTGCATGCCAAAACAGGTCACAGACAGGACGGGTCCCCAACCTCAAGGTTGCGGACCCTCTGAGCAGTGAGATAGCCGTAAAGAAATGGAGTTCACCCGTATTCTTCAGTCAGTAACCAGCAGCAGTACTCTTATTGTGCTTTAGACGTATCTGCGCGCCCGCAGGGTCACCGCCTTGAATATTGCCGATCGTCGAGCGACATGCAGAAAACACCATAAGAAGGTCACATTCAGCATGGAGTTCGACGTAATCACCGGCTTTCGCGCTGGTTGTCCCATCATGGATCAAGCCATCCTCATCAACGAACGATTTCTCAAAAAGATTCCAGGGGGGCGGAGTAATCTGAATGGCGATGCCGGCCTCGTGGAGCGCTTTTTGCAGATTGTCCTCGCAGTTTGGATGCTGCTGATCACTGCCAAAATGCGCGTAGCTCTGCACTGAACAGGCTGCATGAAAGGAGTCATGAAACCCGTCTGTCGTGTCTTCAATAAAGCGGAGCAGTTTCTTGAACCGGTTACTGACCAGCACATGGCCCGCTTGAAACCGAGTGGAGTAGTGCGCAGTCCGGTTGTGTGCCATCGACAGATACTCAGTCGGATCTGATTGAACAAACGCCCATAGATCCACGACCTGATGGCCCCTGGGATTAACCACGCGCACCGTTGTGCCTGCAGTAACAGAGCATCCCACTGACTCTCCCGGCGCGAGTGGATAGACGGTTTCGATGGTTAGCCCCCCTGGGAACCCGTTTGTAGGCCAAATGTATGCCAACCATGTGGCGCTCGACGTCACCCAACGGCTCCGTTCCCTCCTGGAAATCAGGGAACAGGACGCAACGTCATGGAGGGGTCTCTCTCCGGCTCCCAGGCCGACTCGTCCCCCATGCGTGGAATCCCGGGGAGCCCTGATCACACGGGGGCAGGCGGGTACGGATGATGGGGGTCTCGTCCGGTGACGAATTTGGCCACGCCGTAGCCAGCAGCGGCAATCGGAACTGCGATCAGCGCGCCGACGATGCCCAGGGTGACGCTACCGATGGCGATGACGACGATGATCGCCAGCGGATGCAAGTTCTCCGCCTTGCCCATGACCAGTGGCTGCAGGATGTGCCCATCAAGTGACCCGACCACCACGGTGAGAGCGATGACAAGCAGGGCGACGACTGGTCCTCGCTCGGCCAGAGCCACGATGGCGGCGAAGAATGTCGCGATCGGCGCACCAATCACCGGGATGAAGGCACCGAGGAATACGACGGCCGCGAGCGCTGGAGCAAGAGGCACTTGGAGAATCGTCAAGCCGATGAAGACCAATGCCGCATCGGCCAGGGCGATCACGACGATTCCTTTGGTGTAGCTCGAAATCGAATGCCAGACGATCCGCCCCGATGTATCCACCGTTGCCCTACTCGAATTCGGTAGCCAGCTGACCACCCAGCCCCAAATCTTGTCGGGCGACAGCAGGAAGAAGATCACACCGAAGAAGAAGACCGAACCGCCGATGATGAGTGTGCCCAGGCTTCCGAGTTCACCTGCAGCAGCACTCAACGCACCTTCGGCAGCGGTCTTGCCCCATGCTTCAGCTTGGGTCACCAGGCCGTTGACACTCTCGTCCGTCAGCCCGAGCGGTCCGTCCTTGAGCCATGAGCGGATTTCCGTTAATCCCGATTGCAGGCTTGCGACCAACTTCGAGCTTTCAGCGATTGTTGACCGGACGACGATGAACAAGATCGACACGATGGCGGTCAAGATGATCACCAGAGACAGCACCATGGCGAGCACCTTGGGCATGAATCTGCCCAGCAGAGTCATCACGGGTGAGGCAAGAGCGGTCACCAGGAGGCTCAGGAAGAGGGCGAGAGCCACCGGGAAGACGAGGTTGAGGAAGAAGCCGACCACCACGAGCCCAGCGAGCAGGATGAGCACCCGCCACGTGATGCCCGCGGCCCGCGTGAGCGTGGGGGGAATCTGCGACGACGTGCCGTCGTCGGCCATGGGTGCTCCCTGAGTGTGGATAGAAGAAACCACACGTTAGCGGCCCGTGCAGGCGTGCGCCCAGGCCTTCGATGTTTTCTCCGATTGTGGGCTCGGGAACGTCCTCAATGGCTATTCTCTAAAGATGACGTCTCGAATTGTTCGAATCGTTGCCCCGGTGGCCGCTGTGAGTTTGCTCGTGGCGTCTGCCACCGCCGCTGGCGCGGCCTCCTACGACCTGTCGAAGGGCTCTGCCACCGGCATGTCCGGTGTTAGTCCGTTCGCCATGGAGATTGATGGCAATACCGACCGGGTCTTTCACAGCGCCGGTGAGGCGGGCGGATGGTTGATGAGCGTTTGCACCGTGGGAGGCGCCTGCACACAAACTTCCCTGCCTCCTGACTTTGGTACGGATTTCACGCAGGTGACCTTGGCCGACGGCAGCCAGCGCGCCTACTTTGTTATCCCCGAGGTGGACGGAAGCAAAGAGATCGCCACCGCTCCCGTGACCTACGTCAACGGCACGCCAACGCTCGGAGATATCACTCGCCTTGGATTCACCGCGACGGCCAACGAGCGTGCGTGGGGAGTCCCGGACTCGGTCATCACCCCGGACGGGCTCGTCCGGCTGTATTGGGTTGCCGAAGGTAAGGATCGGCAAGGCGGCGAGGAATCAAAGAATTTCGAGCCGACGCGCGCCCAGCAGATGTGCATCATGAAGTACATCAATCGAGGGACCTTGGAAGCGATGGCGTCGGGCCAGAAGAAGGTGACCTCCAAAGCCAAGAAGGCTGCGAAAAAGTGTGGGCTGCCGGCGTCCGCCTTCGGCTCGAAGTCACAGAAGGGACGGGGGTCTCGTTCGGACGAGGTCATCGTCAGCGCCACGTCCACCGACGCGAGTGGCACGTCCTTCACCCAAGACGCGGGGTATCGCACCACGGGTGGGTATGTCGACTCCGACGTCATTCAGGCGAAGAACGGCGACTGGCTGATGCTGCTGTCCACCGGACCGGGTGATCCTCCGCAGCGTCTCTTCGTCGCGACGAGTCGAGACGGCCTGAAGTGGAAGGTGAACGCTAAGCCGTTGACGCCGGCCTCCTTCAACGCGCTCGACCCAACCGCTGTGCAACTTGGCCCCAACAAGTGGCGGGTGTACTACGCGAAGTCTCCGAAGAAGACACCGTTCTCGAACCACCGCATCGTGGTCGGTGAGCTGACGCGTTAGACCCCCGGGGACGACCTGGACGCCGGGGGCATCGGGGACGCCGCGCCGGTAGGACGTCATCACTCCTGCTCGGAGGCCTGCAGGTTCTCGGCGATTGTGGTGCATGCGTTTCCGAGGGATGCGAAGTCCTTCGGTCCGAGAACGTCCACGAGGTGCTCGCGAACGCTTTCGACGTGATCGGGGGCGGCGGTTTCGATTGCGGTCCAGCCGTCGCTCGTCAGAGCCGCGAAGGAGCCCCTCTTGTCGACGTCGCATTCTTGGCGCTCGACGAAGCCTCGCTTCACGAGCCGATCGACCTGGTGACTCAGTCGACTTCGTGACACGAGTGTCGCCTCCGCGAGTTCGCTCATCCGCATCCGGCGCTCGGAGTGCTCCGACAGGTGGACCAGAATCTCGTAGTCGGCCAGCGTCAGATCGTGCAGGCGCTGGAGATCCGCGCTCAGGCGTTGATTGAGCAACATCGAAGCTTCGATCCAGGCGCGCCACGCTCGTTGCTCGTCGTCGGTCAACCAGCGCGTCATGCGGGCAGTGTAAATGTCGGGAGGCTATCCGCGGCGCTGGGTAGTTGACTCGACCATGTCCCACAGGCGCACTCCGCCGATCACGCCCGCTGCATTCGAGATGATCTCACCTTTTGGGCCGATGTCGTCGATCTCGAGGTGTTTGGCGTTCCCGCCGCCGACGTAGATGCGATCGAAGTGAATAACGGCATCGAAGGCCTCGATAGCCTCCGTCACCCGCTTGCGCCAACGTTTGTTGCCGATCTTCTTCCGCTCGACGTTCCCCAGAGCGTGGTCGACGTCCTGGCCGTCGCGGAAGGGCCCGTGGGAAAGCTCGAGGTGGGGGAACAGGGTGCCGTCATGGAACAGGCCGGTGCCGATTCCGGTGCCGAGAGTGATGACGAATTCCATTCCTACGCCGCTGATGACCGCGCAGCCCTGCATGTCGGCGTCGTTGACGATCAGGGTTGGAATGCTCATGACCTCTGCCAGGGCGCTGCCGAGGTCGAATCTCTCCCACTGAGCGGCGAGGTCGGGATCTTCGGTTCCGTCGTAGGTGGCACGGGACAGAGACGGGATCGTCAAGACCCGTCCGTCCCGGACCAAGCCGGGAAAGCCGATCGCCGCTCGGTGGGCATCGGGGAGATCGTCGGCGAGGCTGACCAGCGTGGCGACCAGTCGCTCGGGCGGGCAGGGGTAAGGGGTGTCGACTCGGACGCGGTCCACGAGAAGGGATCCGTGGGGATCGAGGACCGAAGCCTTGATCCCGCTACCGCCGATATCGATCGCGAGGGTGCGAACGTCGTCGGGCCAGGACGACTTTGTGGGTGCGTGCGTCATGAGCCGGCGGCATTGCTGGGTAACGTGAGAATCTCGGCGCCGTCGGATGTCACCACGATGGTGTGCTCGAACTGCGCGGTCCAACGTCGATCCCGGGTGATGGCTGTCCAACCGTCGTCCCACATTTCGTGCTGGTACGTCCCGAGGGTCAACATCGGCTCGATCGTGAAGGTCATTCCCTCGCGCAATTCGACGTCTATCCGAGGGTCGTCGTAGTGGGGGACGATCAAGCCGCTGTGGAAGGACGAGCTGATGCCATGTCCGGTGAAGTCTCGCACCACGCCGTAGTCGAAGCGCTTCGCGTAACTCTCGATTACCCGACCGACGACACTCAAGGGGCGTCCCGGTTGGACAGCTCGGATAGCCCGCATCGTCGCCTCGTGTGTGCGCTCGACGAGCAGCCGCGCTTCCTCACGAACATCTCCGGCGAGGAAGGTCGCGTTCGTGTCGCCGTGGACGCCTCCGATGAAGGCAGTGATGTCGATATTGCAAATGTCGCCCTCGGCCAGTTCGGTGGAATCAGGGATGCCGTGGCAGATGACTTCGTTCAGACTCGAGCACAAGGATTTGGGGTAGCCGCGATAACCGAGAGTTGATGGGTAAGCGCCATGATCGATGAGGAACTCGTGGCCGATTCGGTCGAGCTCATCGGTCGATACGCCTGGACGAACGTTGCGACCGACCTCCGCCAGGGCGTCTGCTGCGATTCGTCCGGCGATCCGCATTGCCTCGATGGTCTCGGCCGATTGGACGTCCGAGCCTTGGAAAGGCGCCGGCGCCGGACGGTCGACGTATTCCGGGCGGGCGATCGATGGTGGTACCGAACGTCGGGGGGAAAGGTGACCGGGAACGAGAGGATCGCGAATGGTCGTATCCATGCCAAGGATTCTAGGCGCGCACTAGATTGAACGCCGTCGGTGTCCTGACGAGGAGAAACCCCCGTAGGCAACGGCGGATCGTGACGAGAAAGAGGCAACGCATGCAGTGGTATTTCTGTCTGGAGCATCAGCAGGTGGAGCCGGAGGACGGCTGCGCCAACGCTGAGCGTCTCGGCCCCTACGAGAGCGAGCACGCCGCGCGTCAGGCGCTCGAGCGCGCCGCTGAGCGCAACGCGGCCTTCGACGATGACGATGACTGAACGGCGGTAGTTATCGGGCTGATGGCTCCGATGTAGCCGCCAGAGCCAAGAACATACGAAGGCCCGCACCAGATGGTGCGGGCCTTCGTAATTGCTGTGCGATCTAGCGGCGGCGCGTTGCCTTCTTGGCAGGACGCTTGGCTGCCTTCTTTGCGGTGCGCTTTGCTGGGCGCTTCTTGGCTGCCTTCTTTGCGGTGCGCTTTGCTGGGCGCTTCTTGGCTGCCTTCTTTGCGGTGCGCTTTGCTGGGCGCTTCTTGGCTGCCTTCTTCGCTGTCCGCTTGGTTGCCTTCTTGGCCGTGCGCTTGGTTGCCTTCTTGGCCGTGCGCTTGGTTGCCTTCTTGGCTGCTTTGCGAGGCGCCGCTTTCTTCTTTGACGCCTTGCGCGCAGTCTTCTTTGCGACCGCCACGTTGCCTCCCGTGTCGTTGGCTCTGCACTCATTGCAGAGTCCACTAGTGAAACATTGACAGAGGTGGGGGGCAAACGCAAAGACTTACGGGTTGTTTCGTGTCGTCGTGTCGCGTTGTCAAGCACACAATTCTTTATGCGCGAACGTGTCTTTGTGGGCTGACGCGTTACTGATGGTGTGCATGTGACGTTGTTCTGGCACTATTCATCCTCATGACGACGACCTCAGGAACACGTGATCCACGAGAACTACCGAACATCGACGCCATGAACGTCAGCGTTCTCGGTGGTACAGGTGAACAAGGACGCGGCCTTGCGCAACGTCTCGCGCGGGCCGGGCAGTCGGTGATGATCGGTTCTCGATCAGCAGATCGTGCACAGTCGATCGCAGCGGAGATCGGCTCAGGGGTTGCTGGTGGCAGCAACGAAGACGCGGCACGGTTTGGCGACATCGTCATCGTGGCGGTGCCGTGGGATGGCCACCGAGAACTCCTCGAATCCCTTGCCGCCGATCTCGCAGGCAAGATCGTTGTGGATTGCGTTAACCCGCTGGGATTCGACAAGCAGGGGGCGTTCTCGCTATCCGTCGAAGAAGGATCCGCCGCGCAACAGGCGGCGTCGGTTCTGCCGGACTCCTCCGTTGTTGCCGCCTTCCATCACATCTCCGCAGTCCTGTTGCTTGACGACAGTGTGAGCTCGATCGAAACGGACGTTCTTGTTCTCGGTGACGACCGCGACGCAACGGACGCTGTGCAGGCCCTTGCAGGTCGTATCGATGGAATACGCGGCGTCTACGGCGGGCGTCTGCGCAACGCCGGTCAGGTCGAGGCGTTCACCGCGAACCTAATCTCGATGAATCGCCGCTACAAAGTGCACGCCGGAGTACGAGTCACCGACGTCTAGACGGTTGGTAGTTAGTCGAATCCCAGCGGACAGCTAGCCCGATGGTCAGGCGTACGTGTGTTCCTCAGCCGGGTAGCTGCGCGTCTCGACGTCGTGCACCCATGACGACACAGCTCCTGCCATGACCTCTCTGAGGTTCGCGTAGCGGCGAACAAAACGCGGCGCAGGATCCGGGGTGAGACCGAGGAGGTCCTGCCACACGATCACCTGCGCATCCGTGGCCGCCCCGGCGCCGATGCCGATGGTGGGAATACTCAAGACCTCGGTCACTGAGGCCGCGAGGTCCGCCGGGACCACTTCGAGAACAACCGCCGCCGCACCGGCTGACTCCAATGCCTTCGCGTCCTGGAGCAATCGTTGGCCGCTCTCTCCGCGACCTTGCACCCGGTAACCCCCGAGCAGGTTCACCGACTGGGGGGTGAGTCCGAGGTGACCGATGACCGGAACCCCGGCACCTGCGAGTGCTTCGATCTGGGGCAGAACGCTGTGGCCACCCTCCAACTTCACCGCGTGCGCGCCAGCCTCCTTCATGAAGCGAGCCGAGGTTGCCAGGGCTTGCGCGGGGCCCTCTTGGTAGGAGCCGAACGGTAGATCGGCGACGACGAGAGCCTGCTCGGTGCCGCGAACCACAGCGGACACCAACGGGAGCATCTCGTCGACCGTGATCGGAATGGTCGAGTCGTGGCCGTGAACCACCATCGCGGCTGAGTCGCCGACCAACAACGTAGGGACACCAGCCTGCTCGATGACACCCGCGGTGAGCGCGTCGTACGCGGTGACCATGGTCCAAGGCTGGCCCTTATCGGTGCGCACCTGGAGGTCGCGCATCGTCACGCGCCGAACAGAAGAATGACGAGACATGGTGAAACTCCCATCTCGAGGCTCCCGTGTGGAGTCCCCGGATGACAAAATCATGCCACGTATCGACAACTGGACCCAAACGACCCGCAAGTAACATGTGGCTTTCATTCGTGGACCCCCTCCGGCGGAGCCCACCGGGCCCGATCGGAGGCTGCATGCAGCCCGCGTCCGAAGACGCCGATCGCTGGATGGTCTCGGGCGAGGGACACCCCCGGCGTTGGGCGATCCTCAGCGTTCTCATCGTCAGCCTGCTCGTCGTCGTTCTCGACAACACGATTCTGAATATCGCGCTGCCAACCATCCAGAGCGAACTGGAAGCGACCCAGGGCGAGCTGGTGTGGGCGGTGGATTCCTACATCCTGGTGTTTGCAGCTCTGCTGTTCACCTGGGGAGTGCTCGGCGATCGGTATGGACGCAAGCGCATCCTCGTCGTGGGTTTGATCGTGTTCGGTCTGTCCTCCGCAGCCTGCGCCTTCGCCTCGACGCCGCAGATGTTGATCG
>WLWH01002313.1_pt1 | contig 10884 bp, 19 predicted proteins | sample 6712741 | NCBI WGS metagenome assembly WLWH01 (sample SAMN12718694, study PRJNA515312) | sponge metagenome | isolation source: marine sponge | host: Mycale hentscheli | place: New Zealand: South Island, Marlborough, Capsize Point | collected 2003-05-01 | reverse complement strand
TAGTTGGTGAGATAGTAGACAAAGAAATTTCTAGATGTAAGTGTAGTAAAAGTAAGTGGGTAGTAGATTTTAATGGTGAAACACAAAAAATATCGGTAGGTAGTAAAAAATTATCTTTATATGAAGAGGGATAAAAAATTACCCGATAATATTGTCTACAATGAAGAGACACAAAAATTTGATGCTAACATCAAACACTACCCAACAACTGTGGGTGGTCAAAAATTTGAGATTCTTCAAGTAGATAAATCGGATGCTTTAAAAGCCGACAAGTACTTTAATAAAAAATTAGGAGAATTAAAAGAAGAATGGGATAAACTAGTTGGTGAGTATGAATCCACGAAACTTATTTATGAAACCAAATATAACTTCCAACCAATACTAGGTGAGGTTTATCATATTTATAGAGGTAAAGATGATGATAGTTTTCTTAGTTTAATTAACCCCAATGAATGGGGTAGAGAACATCTAGGTTCTTATAGATTAAACACAAATGGTACTTGGGAAAAAATAGATTATGAAAATACCTAAAAAATTAAAAGACGAAATTTGGGAATATTGTAGGTTAAACGATATAACAGATATTGATGCTTTTATACTTAAGTCTACACAACAAGGTTTTAATATAGAGAAGTATGGTGCCACACCTTTTAAAATAGGTGGTAAAGAACCTGAAGTAATTGAAAAAGAAATAGTTAAAATTATTACCGCAACAACAGAAGTAGAAATTATTAAAGAGGTACCCGTAGAAATAGAGGTTATTAAAGAAATAGAAAAAATAGTTGAGGTCACAGTTACAGACAACGAACTTATAGATAAGTTAAATAGTGAAAAAAATGTTTTATTAGAAGAAATAAAACAACTAGAAGAAAATTTAAAAAATGAAAAGGATAAAGTTAGTGAGTTATCTAATACTGATGCAGGAGTCATTAAAAAGTTAAACCAAAAAATAAAAAATTTAGAGGTAGAAATAGAACTAGAAAAAAATAGAAACTACCAAAGACCCAAAAATGAAAAACCTAAAGAAGATTCAAAACAAAAAAGAGGTTATAATAACATCATAAAATGGGTATCTAAAAAAGACCTATATGATGAGGAATAATTAAAGTGAATTTGTTACACCATATTTACAAATCACTTCCCTTAAAAGAGTTTTTTTTAATTCTTTATTTTCTTCAGCCAAATCCCTATTAGTTATTACATGTTCATCATAAAGATAATGACCAGTATTCCCCATTTTACTAAAATGGAAATCCCAAGCTTCTGTTGATATGGTTAATTGATTTTCTTTTTGGAAAGTTCTAATTGATTGGTTTTTTACTAATGATGAAACTTTTTTTACCATATCTGGCAATCTTATTGTTATCATTGTATTTGTTTTTTTGTACCATTTATTTAGTTAATAATAATGTTTATATTCAATAATAAATATCAAAACTATGGAAAAGATAGTAGAAAAAGTCAAAACAAGAGTACCAAACAAAGCTAAAATTAGGGTTATATGGGAAGACAACCCTGAAAATTATACTCAAGAAAGAGCTAAAAGAATGGCTAAATATATTACCGAAAAGTACGGTAACCCTAACGTACAGGTCGTTTTTAAACCAAAAAAAATAACCACAGAAGATGGTGAGGTTGAGATGACTGTTGCGGATAATGTAATGGATACAGCCTACCAAAGAAAATTATTTAAACAATGGTTAAAAACTACCAATACTGACATCGATTGGGAAAGACTTTTACGTTTAGATGATAAAGTTAATGAAAAATTATCACAACAAAGAGATACTGATTATAGATATAGAAATTGGTATATTAAAGAATTAGAGTGGTCTAACTTTCTTTCCTATGGTGATGGTAATAAAATATCTTTTAAAGAGTTAGAGGGTATTACAGTTATCACATCCGACCCTTTGAATATGGGTGGTAAAACCACCCTAGCCTTAGACTTACTTTTATTTTTATTCTTTAATAAAACAACTAAAGGTAATACAGCTATAAAAATGTTTAATCTTTTTAGAGATAAAAACGAAGTTTCTGTTAAAGGTAAAGTGGAGATAGATGGTGTTGATTACATCATAGAAAGAACTGTTACTAGAAAATTAAAAAGAACAGGTTTGGATTATACAACCAGAACTGATTTATTGTTTTATAGAATTCTACCTGATGGTACAATAGAAAATTTAGAAGGTGAACAAAGAAGAGAAACAGAGGAGTTTATTAAAAAATCTATAGGTTCTGTTGATGATTTTCTTTTAACCATTATTGCTGATGCTGATAACCTAGAAGATATCATCCATACCAAACCGACTGAAAAGGGGAGAATACTTTCTAGGTTTATTGGTTTAGAAGTTATAGAAGATAAGGAATCCATTGTTAAAGAGATGAAATCAAAGTGGGCTAAAGGTTTAAAATCAGACCAACATAATATTACAGACTTAAAAACTAATATAAATTCACTTGAAGAAGATATAAAAAATAATAAAAACACTATCACTGAAAATGATATTGAAATTAAATCTTTAGCTTTAGACATAAAAGTTTCTGTAGGAAAAAAAGAAACCCTAATTTCTAAAAAAATTGAAATTGATGGTGAAGTAATAAACCTTAGACCTGAAGATATTGATAGGGAAATAGAAAAAATAATTAATGAAGGGAAAAAGAAAAAAGAAGAGTATGAAACCACTAAAAAATCCTTTGATGAGATGGTTGAGCCTGATTACGATGAAGATTTACATAATGAATATGTTAAAGAAGAAAGAGAGGCCAATTTGGAGGTTGAAAAAATAAAATCAAAGATAGAGGATATTAAAAAAAGAATCACCAACCTAGAAGAAGGTGAGTTCTGTTCTCTTTGTAAACAAGACTTAGCTGATGTTGACCATTCTGAAGAAATACAAGAAAATAAAGATAAGTTAAAAAAGAAAGGTTTTAAATTAGCTGACTTAGTAAAAAAATTAGTAAAAATAAGTAATAAGGTTAGTGATTTAGATAAAATAAAATCATCTGTTTCTATATACGATAGAACATCATTAAAAGTTGATAAATTAGATTTAGATTTAGAAAAACTAAGAATAGAAAGAAAAGAAAAACTAGACCTTAAAAAAAGATATGAAGATAATCTAGAAAATATCGAAACAAACAAAGATTTAGATAGTAAAATTTTAGGTTACAACACAAAAATAGCTAATCTTGAATTAGAAAAAACTAAAAAAATAAAACTAGGGGAAAGATTAGAAAACTTTAATAAACAAAACCAAAACCAAATAGATAGATATAATGAGTATATTAAAACCATCAAGATTGAAGAAGAAATAAAAACAATCTTTGAAGTTTATCAAAGAATGGTGGGTAAAAACGGTATAATAAAAATGATTATGAAAAGTGTTATACCTTTAATAAACTCAGAACTAGATAGGTTACTAATAGATACAGCACCATTTAAGTTAGAAGTGGATATTAATGATAAGAAAGAAGTAGATTTTCTTGTATCTAAAGAAAACCATAAAGGGGAAACAATAAAATACCCTGTTAATGAATGTAGTGGTTTTGAGAAAACTGTTTCAGCTTTAGCTTTAAGATGTGTTATGACTAAAATTAGTTGTTTACCTAAACCTAATATAGTTGTTTTTGATGAAATATTTGGTAAGATAGCAAATGAGAACTTGGAACTGGTTGGTAACTTTTTTCAAAAATGTTCAGAGATATTCCCTAACATATTTTTAATAACACACAACCAAGTTGTTAAAGATTGGGCAACAAAAATTATAACAATTAATAAAAAAAATAATGTAACCTCTTTGGTGGTTCAATAAAATATCTTATATTTGTTAAGATATTTATATAAAAAAAAATTATGGAAAATAATAGATATTTTTTAATGGTAATCGGTTCTAGTAAAAACATAGATGAAGATTTAGATGGTATAGCAAATTCTGAATCTGGGGTTAATTTTGTAGATGGCAGTGGTTTGTTTATGGCTACTTTTTATAGTCACTACACTTTAAATGAAATCCATAATTTTTTAGCACATAGAAGTGCGTATATGGTATTTGAAATAAATGATTTTAATAGTTATGGGATAAACCTACCAACTAAATACTATAAAGGTTTATTCCCTGAAGTTGATAATGTTTTACCTAACGTGGAAACTATACTAAAAGAAGATAAAGAGTATAAAGAAGATAGTTTAACAAATGTTAACGACATATTAGATAAGTTAAGTAATAATAACTTTGACAAATCTTGCTTAACAGAAAAAGAATTAAAGATTCTTAATGAATATTCTAGTTAAATATATTTTGCCAAACAAAAAACATTTCTTATATTTACAAAGACACTAAAATAATATACACATGGCAAAAAAAAGAACGTTAAACGAGTATAGACAAACAAAAGACTCAGTATACCAAACTCAAAAAGAAAAAATAGTAAAAGATTATTACCGAATTGTTAATTTTGACCCACAATACATTGTTGATTTGATTAAAAACTTCCCAAACGATAAAGAATTGGGTAGTGAAATTAGAAAATATCATTCACATTTAAAAAATCACCATAAATGATAAGTAACTCTAGATATGAAGAGTTAATAAAGAATGGTGAAAGAGTTGATTGGTACGGTGCACAAGTACCGAAAGGGTTATTATCTAACCTAGTGATTACTTGGTCAAGTAATTTAAAAAAAGAAATAGACGACCTTGAAGCTAGTCTTTCAGACTTAAACGGTGTTTCTTTAGATAGGAGGAAAGCTTATATAAAAGGGTTAATGAATAACCTACAAAATGCACCATACACTCTAAACAACGATGTTTACCTTAAAAAGAAAAAACATATAGAGAGTCAAATAGAAGAAGAAAAGAAAAAAAAGAAAAAAACAACCCCTAAACGTAAAAAAACGTCTAAAAGAACCGTGACAAAGAATAGCGGGAAAATTTTTGGTAAAAATAAATAAATAAATAAAAAATATGATTTCAACAAAAAGATTTATTGACACATCAGAAGAGTCAATCTCAATGTACTTAAAAGAGGTTAGAAAAATTAATATTCTAACACATGAAGAAGAGTTAGTTATAACTAAAAAAATATCAGAAGGTGACGAATCAATGATAGATACTTTAGTAAAGGCTAACTTAAGGTTTGTTATATCGGTAGCCAAGGATTATCAAGGACAAGGTATAGCTTTAGTGGATTTAATAAATGAAGGAAACTATGGTCTTATTAAAGCGGCCAAAAAATTTGACCACACAAGAGGTTTTAGATTTATATCTTACGCGGTTTGGTGGATTAAACAATCTATCTTACAATGTTTGTCTGAAAACAGTAGAACCGTTAGACTACCGGTTAATATAACAAACCAACTATCCAAGGTTAAAAAAGAGATTGCTCAATTTGAACAAGAATACCAAAGAAAACCTGTTCACGGTGAAATGGATTTATCGGTATTAAACCACCCCACTTGTGGTTCACTAAATGAAAAAATTAATGAAGATGGTGATGAGGTTTTAGATTTAGTTGAGGATGATTCTTTTGAAAGACCTGATTCTGACTTTTATTCAGATGAGATATTAAGGAATAACATAGATAAAACTTTAGATGTTCTATCTGAAAGAGAAAAAAGAATTATATATATGTATTTTGGTATTGATGGTTCTCCTATGACATTAGAACAAATTGGTGAGGAGTATAGTCTTACTAAAGAAAGGATAAGACAAATCAAAGAAAAAAGTTTACGTAAATTACGTTCTAACTCTGATAATTTATTTGAGTTTGTGTATAAATAATTTGGTAGATTAAAAATATTACATTCTTTTTGTCAGAACACAATAGGAACAGCCACGGTCAGAATACTGTGGCTTTTTTTTTATACGAATATTTATATAGTAGAATAAATCATACACTTTTAATATAAAGTGATTAAAATTAAAATAAAAAATTATGAAAAAATTTTTAGAATTAATTAAAAAATATAAAGTATATATATTATCTGCATTACTTTTAATCTTCTTTTTTAAGTCTTGTTCAAAATCAACAGACATTAAGAAGTTAGAAAAAATAACAACAAAACAAGAATTTCAGATAGATAGTCTAAGTAAAAAAATAGATAGTATACCTGAAATTATTAGGGTAGATAAAATTAATATTCACCTTGAATATGATGAATGGATTTCTAGTAAAGATAGAGGTTCACAACTAATGGAATTACATTCTATAGTAAAAAATAACATAAAAGAATTACAAAAAAAATAATTATGATTGATTGGATTAACTCTTGGAAAAGTGGTAACAAAAAAAATAAATATAGTGTTACTATACGATTAGGAAAATTAACGGTATTTGAATTAAAGATATGTCCTTGTACTACAGAAGGGTGTTCTAAATTTAGATTTATGGTACTTAACTTAGGATTTCAGTTATGAAAAAAACTTGGAATTGGATAAAAAATAACCCTAATAGGTCAATGTTTTTATTACCAATTTTGTTGGTTGCTGCGATATCTATATCACATGTTGTTTCGTGGTATGATATGGCTAACCCCATTAATTGGGCGATATACTTATCAATCGCGATTGAAGTTGCCGCTATCACCGCGTTAGTTGCAGCAACAAACAAAATTAAAGGTGGTATATGGTTTATGTTTGGGATAGTTACCTTTATCCAAATGATAGGTAATATTTTTTATTCTTTTAAGGAAATAGATGAAACAGGTGAGTTGTTTAAATCTTGGATAGAATTAACGGGACCTGTTTGGGAATTAATGGGTACTGAGACTACTGACTTAGTTGGTATGAAAAGATGGTTGGCGTTTTTAGAAGGTGGGTTATTACCTATTATATCATTAACATCACTTCACTTCTTTGTTAAGTATGAAAAAAATGAAGAAGATAAGTACAATCCAATGACCAATCACCCCGAAGATGTACATATACCAAAAAAATCTGAAGATAAAATTTTTAAAGTAGAGGTTAATGATATACCTAAAGAAGAGGTAGAGGGATACGTCAACAAAGTTAAAGAAAAAATAACTATCAAAAAAGATGATACTTCACAATTAGTTGAGGCGGAACCTAAAGTTGATGAAAACGTAAAAGATTTAATTAAAATTGAAACCGTAAACCCAAAAGAAATAGATGAAAATTGATAAAAAAACATATAAACTAAATAACGAAAATTTTTATCAAGAAAAATACACCAAAACACAAATAGTGGTTGGTCATAGTGGTCGAAAAAAAATGAGACACTTTGAGTCTTGGGTGAACCGTAGAAACGGTAAGTATAAAAAAACATCACCTTTTACAATAGATATAGATGGAACCATATACCAACACTACGACCCAAAGTATTATTCAAATTTTTTAGGGTGTGAACAAGACAGGTGTAATATACCTATAGTTTTAGTCAATCAAGGTTGGTTAAAATTAAATCATATGAATGTGTATGTTGATTGGTTGGGACATATTTATAGTAAAAATATAGAACCTTTAGAAAAAAATTGGAGGGACTATAAATATTGGGCAAAATACACTGAAAAACAGTTTATCTCATTAAAAAAACTAATTGATTATTTGTGTCAAGAGTTCAATATAAAAAGAGACGTTATAAGTAGTAACGTTTATAATGAAAATGTAGACTTATTTAAAGGGGTAACATTTAGAAGTAATTACTACAGGGGTTTAACAGACGTTAGTCCCGCTTTTGAAATAGAAAAAATAAAATGATGGACGATAGAAAATTTTTAGATAAAATAAGAAAATTACAGGAAAGTAATCAAAAAATAAATGTAACAGATTTTCCTGTTACCAAACCAAAAAAAAGTATGGCTCAACTAATATCAGAAGAATCTGAACCTTTGAGACTTCTTCGTGAAGAAGATGAAATACAAACAGTCGAACCTGATGAACAACGTGAAGAAGAAAATAAGTTTAAAGATATAGTATCTAAGTTAGTTAAATTTGAACCGATTAAAGTTCATAGTGAAAACGTTGAGTGGTCTGGACATTTAATTAGAGAAAAAATTGATTGGTACTTTTCTTTAGATGATACTATAGGTTGTTACATTGATACAACTGAATTAATACAATTAAGAGATGAAACACTAGAAGTCCTTAAAAAATTAAGAGGTTATTATGATGTTTGGTCAGATGAGTGGAGTAATAGATTAACTGGTAGTTCCGCAGAAGACGCTAAAGAAGAACCAGCGGCTGAAGAACCAGCAACTGAAGAAGGTGGATTTGAAGGTGAAGAAGGTGCTGAATTTGGAGGTGAAGAAGGTGGTTTCTAATAAAAATAAATTAAAAAAAAAGTTTTAACAATATGGAAAAATTAAAAAAAATATGGTTATGGGTATCGGGAGCTATTGTCTCCTTAGTTGGGGTATTTTTTATATTCTCTAAAATATCTAATTCTAATAAAGAAAAAAAAGAATTTAAGAATAAAAAAAAGAAATTAGAAAACGATTTTAAAGAAGAACAAAAAAAGGTTGATAAGGTAGAAAAAGAAAAAAAAGACACCAAAGCAAAAATCAAAAAAAATAGTAAAAAAATTAAAAAAACAGAATCTAAAGTTAAAGACACTAAAAAAGCTGTAGATACTTTAAAAGACTTTAAAGACAAACATAAAAAATGAAAAAGTTAATTATATTATTTAGTTTTGTTTTATTATCATTTACTAATTTTTCACAGACAGTAGAAGACTCTACAACAATCTCAAACCAAGAACTAGAAAAGGTATTTAAAGCAATCGACACATTAGTCTACCAAGATAGTATTAAAAATGTTTTAATTAATGATTTAAAAAAACAAGTTAACTTATACAATACCCTAACTATTCAGGATAGTGTTTTATTAGCCACTAAAAACAAACAAATAGTAATTTTAAATGAAACAATAGACCTTTATGATGAAAGACTTAAAAAGGTGGACAAGTGGTATAATAAACCTTGGGTTGGTATACTAGAGGGTATGGCATTAACAACACTATCTTCTTGGATAATTAAAAATGTCGGTGATTAAACTTTATATTATACCCTAATTTATTTAAATTAAAAATAAAAAGATGAATAAGAACAACTCAAGAGTAAAAAATCTATTACAAGAAGTACAAGAGAATAATCATAAAAAAGTTTTGGTGTATTCTTTAGAGGGTTGTCCTGCTTGTGATGACTTAAAAGAAAAATTAGACAAGATTGGTTTAAATTATGAAAATGTTGAAATGTCTGGTAATGATGAAATGTGGTCTAATTTAGAAAAATGGGGTGGAAGTGAATTTGTACCACAAGTTAAAGTTGTTGACCATTTAATAAAAGAATCAGAGTATGAAACTATAACCGACTTAATAGGTAAAACTTTGAGTAGGTTGTTAGATAGAAAAATTATAATTAAATAACTTTAATTATAAAAGGCATATTTATAAAAAAAACCTCTTTGAAAGCAAACAACACAATATTCACCAACTCAGAACTAAAAGACTCAATAAATTATTTAATGGAAGTTGATGATGTTGAAAACGATATAGCTGATTTGACTAATAGGTTTGATAATTTAACTGATGTTGTTGATGACGATATTGGTAGGATGGGTTATATTAGACAACTTACAGCTGAATTTTTAGAATACTTAATGACTTTAAATGATGAACTAGATAGTCAGGTAAAAATACCAAAATCAAAAGAACTTATGGCTAAAATGTTAGGTAGAACTGCTAGAAAAAAGTATTATATGAGTAAATTTAGATTATAAATAGATTTTTAGGAAAAAAAGTATATTTATAATTATATAATCGATTATTAAAAAAACAAAAAAAAATGGCAAAAAAGGTATTAAAATACACAGAAGAAGAATTCGTTACTCTTTTAGAAAACATAGTAAAAAGAGTTAAAAAAGAAGAAAGATTGGATGAGTCTAGAAAAAGAGTTAAAAAATCTAGAAGATTGAATGAGTCTAGAAAAAAAAATATCGGAAATTCACCTAGAAGAACTAGAAGATAATTTTTTTTCATTTTAAAATTTTGGGAGCTTGTCTCCCATTTTTTTTGCTGTAAAAAATGATATTTATATATAAGGTTAATATTTATTGTTATGGAACTTAAAAAAATTATAAAAGAAGAGTTGACTAGAGATGATAAAGCTGAAATTAAAAAATTAGCTAGAAAAGAATTTGAGGACATGTTAAAGACTACAGACATAAAGTCTAAAATAGAGACATTAGTCAAAAAACAACTTAAAAACGACAAACCGACACAAAAAGAAGTTGCTAAAATATCTGAAAAAGTGTTAGTACAATTCTATAAAACAATGTGGACCAGAAGAAGTTTTTGGTCTAATAAACTAGATAGTATATAAATCATGATAAAACACGGCGACCCAAAAGCAAAACCAGGATTAAGAATTCATTTAGTCTCAATGGACTCCGAAGACCCAAACCCAATAGACTCTGGTTTAGAAGGTACAATAGATAGGGTTGATGACTTGGGTACTATTCATGTTAATTGGGATGATGGTAGAAGATTGGGTGTTATACCTGGTGTAGACGATTACCAAATATTACCAACCAAAGAAGACCAAATAAACCCTGATGAGTTTGAAGCTTTATTTAAGGAAGGTTCTGATTTTAAAGTATCCCAAGCAACCAAAAAAAATAAAATGGGTAAAAATACCGCTCTAAATTTCAAAAGAGAATTAAGTAAAACAAGTCCAAAAGTTAGGGATATAAAGGTAGAAACAGAAGAAATTAAAGGTGGTGAAGCTGAAGGATTAACAGTACAAGATATCGCTAAGAAACATAAAGTACCTATTGGTAATATTAGAAAAGAAATTAAGTTAGGGGCTAAAATAGAAATGGAACATACAGATTCAAAAGCTAAAGCTAAAGAAATCGCTATGGACCA
>WLWH01002308.1_pt1 | contig 10903 bp, 6 predicted proteins | sample 6712741 | NCBI WGS metagenome assembly WLWH01 (sample SAMN12718694, study PRJNA515312) | sponge metagenome | isolation source: marine sponge | host: Mycale hentscheli | place: New Zealand: South Island, Marlborough, Capsize Point | collected 2003-05-01 | reverse complement strand
GTACACCATATAATGGGTTCATAAATAAACCTGCAATGTCTCTAAATCTTATAGGCATTCCTTCGTAAGCACCAATACCTAGTTTTGTTGGATCTATGATTTGATCATCACTGCTAGATCCTTGGTCTTCGATTATTTTAGGCATGATAGGTGCTGTATAATCCACGGCTGCAATACCTTGGTTTATAGGTTGAGGTCTACTTGAGATACCTTGGTCTGCATAAAACTGTAATAATTGATTAATGTCCATAAATTATCCAAATAATATTTTAACCTTTTCTGATGTCGGAAGCAAATTATATTGTTGCCCTAAAGTTTGAGAAGAAGCTACTAGTTGTTGGTTTATAGGAGTTCCTGTTATTTGTGAAGGTAATGTAGCTTGCGAGGCACTTGTATCTCTTGTTGGTGCTTTCATAGGTAAGCTTCTTATTTCAGGAACTTCAGGTGTTAATATTTCATCAATAAGATTTTCTAAAGAATTTTTAGATTCCTCTAAATCATATTGATAAGTGTCTTTTCTAATGTCATCAAAAATATCTTTTAATACATCAATATTATCTTCAAAATTAAGAGCCGCTTCTGGATTTTCTACTTCTAATCGTTTAATCAAGGTTTTAAATCTTTCTTCAGAATACGAAGGAGTTTTAAACCGACCTTTCATTAATAGTCTTGTATCTGATTTTGTTAAACGTTCTTCTAAAATTTTTCTTACATCTCTTTTACTAATACCAAGATTTTCAGCATCTCTTAAAGTTGTATACATTTTTTGTTGGGAATCAAAAGACTCTATTAAATAATCTTTAAATGCTGATATTTTTTGTTCAGGAGAAGTTCTAGCAGAAAAAACTTCTCTAGCAAATTTACTGCCTATAGCTTGTTTATCTTTATTGTAAGAAGTTAATATAAAAGGCATACTAGATAATGGTTTTACTTCTTGGACACGAATACCTGACATCATAGCAAGTAGTTCATCTCTTGTGTTTCTTGCAGTTCCTGCATCAGTAAAAGTTCCTGTTGCACCTTGCCACACTCTTCTTGCTTGTGAAAAAGCTCCTGGTTCTAGTCCACCCATAATATGATCTAAACCTTTTGCAATTTTAGTTTGTAAATCATCAGTTGGATAAAATATCTTACTACCTGATCTTGTTTGACCATTTCGAACTATTAAATCAAACACTCTCTCAGTACCAATTGATTCAGTTACAAAAGGTGCAAAAAATTCACTTAAAGCTCCAGGTCTTTTACTAACAGGATCACCAAATAAACTAGCCATAATTTTTTGATTTACATTATCTTTATTTAAAGATCCTTCTGCAAAAGAACCTAGTATAGCGTTAAAAGGTCTTATTAATGAATCATATGGATTAGAATATGAAAAATTAAAATATTTAAATTTACCATCTAAATCAGGTTTAGATACAGGAATTAAGGTAGCATTTTTTTCGTACGTTGGAATAAAAGATCTTTTAGCTGCTTCCATTTCTTCATCACTTACTCCTGTTACATATTGTGCTGTTTCACTAACAACTTTACCTATTCCTCCTAATGTTGCTGAAGCTCCAATAACTCTTCTAGCACCCATTTGTCTAATATATGGATTTGTGCTTGTTAATTCTCTAGCACCTATAGTTAAAACATTTGAAGTTGTTCTTAATATTTCTGCAGGAAAAGCTACGAAATTACCAATAGGTAGTCTTCTAACTGCTTGAACAACTAAAGGAACTTTACTATATGTTGGTATAGTATTAGTTACCAAATAAGCAGATACTTCTTTAAGGGCTTCTTCAGCAGTTTTCTTTTGTCCTGTGAATATACTATTTTCTACAAAATCTTCTTTAGCCACTGTTTTGTACCAATCTCTAACATTATCTAATACTTGATTAGGTGTAGCTTTAGGATCACCAAAAGCTGTTTTTAAAGAAGATTGATAAAATTTATCAGAATAAACTTTCCATAAATTATCTCCTCCTTGATAAACATCTACAAATTTTTTAACAATAGGACTGTTCATAAATGACTCGAAAGAGATAGCCCCATCTTTTGCTTTATTCATAATAGATCGAATTTCATTTACTTCTATGTTTTGATCAAGAACACCTCTTCTAACCATATCGTCTATTTCAGTATTTAGTTTTGTTAAATTAGTTTTAGTTCCTGTAAATATATCTTCTGCTACTAATTTCCATGAGTCACTTAAAGAAGATCTTCCTCCAATTAATCCACTCATTAAAGGAAAAAAAGAAGCAGTTGTAACATTTCTAATTTGAGTCATAGGAGAAAAAATAGTTTTAGCAATTTGAGCACCTGCTTTTAAACTCATTAAAGATTTATAAAAAGGAAAATCAAAAAAGTTGTCAAAGGCTACTTTTGTTTCTGCTAATGCATTTGCTATTTCTGGAAAAGTGTATAGTGTTTCATCTCCTTCTTTAAATAAACTACTTTTAAACATTACATCCTTATTTGGGTCGACTAAGCTACCTCTGTTCATATATGATTTAATAGGTTGAAGATTAGGTTTTGCTGTTTGATCAAGTTTACTAAATAAAGCACCTTTGTCTTTTAATATTTTTTCAACTCCATCAAAATAATTTTTAGAATAAAATTGCTTGGCTTGATACATTACTGTATCTACTAAAGCATTATCATAATCTTTTATTCCAACTTTTGCATTTCTTTCTGTGTTTAAAAATCTTTTAATTGCATCAGGAAAAGTTTCACCCGGTTTTAATAAACTAGGTTTAATTGCTTCATCTGTTTGTAAAATTCTACCTATTCTCTTAACATAGTTATCTGGATCTACACCAGCTCTAATAGAAGCATTTTGTATATTTTTTAATAAAGTGTCTGAATAACTATCTAATTCTTTTTCAAATACTTCTTTGTATTTACTTGTATTGGTTGCGTCTACTTGTTTGGTAGTTCTTTTAGTTATTTCTTCTAAATAATTAGGGTTTTTTCTAACAATACCTTTAACAGCCGCTAAGGCTTTGCTTCCTATAGGACCTGTTGTAAGATCATATTGAAATTTTTTATTATTAAATGCTGCAAATCTTTGTTTAAAAAAACCATCCATTTGATCTGTTAAAGCTCTAGCTAAATCTTCTTGAGAATCCACAGGGTTTTTAGATAATAAATTACCATGTCGTGCGTTTGATTTTTTAAGTATTTCTTTTAATTGTTTTACTTCAGATCTAACAGATGGATGAACTTCATCTAAAGTATTTTTAATTGCTTTAGGTCCTTGTGCTAAAATATAATCCGTAATTTTATTTTTTTCTGCAGTTAAATTATCCATAATATTGGTATAATTACCTGTCCTTGTTGCTTTATAGGTTGCCGCATCATATATATTAGTTTTAAATTTAGAAGTTACATTATATAAAGTATTATCAATTCTTTCTTGAATTCTTTTTAAAGACTTAACTTCTGCATTAGCGGCTGTTTCTACTTGTGTTTGTAATTGTTTTACTTCTGGAAACTGAGATTTACCAGCAACAGTAAACTGTTGTTTTACATTATCTATTTTTTTTAAAACTTTTTCAGTAAAAGTACCTGTATTAACATCAAATTCTTTCCATTTGCTAACAGGAGGTAAACCTGTTTTATCATAAGCAAGATCTAATATTCTACCACCTTTTTTTGCTATATCGGCTACTAAAGGTTTAGTTCCTTTTCCTGCAATACCTACAGCTAAAGGATTAATAATAGTTTTATCTAATTGAGTAAGTACTTTTCCAACCACTGGAGCAACTGTTTTTACTGCAGGACTAATACCATATTTATAACCTAATGTTCCTGCGGTAGGTAATAAAGTTATACCACCTCCTAAAACAGCACCTTCTGCACCAAATTTTAATTTTTGTTTAAATACTTCAGCAGCTCTTTCTCTACCTTCTAATTCATCTATGTTTTTAGATTCTGTTAAACCAACTGCTTCTGATAAAGTTTTTTGTTCACCTGGATTAGATACTGCTAAATCTAATGTACCTGATATTGCTCCAAAATAACCTGCTCTTTTTGCAAGTTCTGTTCCTTTGGCGCCTATACCTACTAAAGACGGGTCTGATAGTTTTCTGAAATTAGCTCCTTTAAGAAGTTTCATTCCTCCACCTATTTTTGATGCAACACCTAAAGGTAATCCAAATTGAACTAACGTTTGTACAACTTCTCCTATTCCTGTCTTTGCATCTGGAGTATATTTATCAAATAAATTATCTATTTTTTTAGTTAAGTTTGTATCTAAAGCATAATCAACAGGTATCGCACCCAAAGTTAATAAACCTTGAATAGCATCACTAGCACCACCAACAGGAGCTCTTACAATATCTGCAATATAATCACCAAAAGTAGGAGAGGTATCAATACTTATTACGTCTGTTTTTTTAGGTTCATCCAAACGTTCTGATAAACTTAATAATTCATCTATGGTTGCCATAGAACCTCCTAAGATTTTTGAGGTGGTAATATTAAATTAACCCCATATTTTAAATTAAAATCATTAATGTCTTTTTGAGTTCTAATATAAGAAAAATCTTGTAGAGCATCTGCACTATTAGCAATTAATTGTACAATATCGTTTGTAATTTCTCCAGGTAATCTGTCTCTTAATTCAGCAAAAGATAGTTTTTCTACAGGTTTAGTAGGAAACGCATTTGACTCACCAGAAGTTTCTGTAACTTCTAAATTATTTTGTTCCATTGTTTTACCTTCAGCATCACCACCTATTTGTTTCATAACTCTACCACCTTCTTTAAGTCCATATAATGAACCATATCCGCCTTCTTTAATAATATTTGTTATGATTTTGTAATTTTTTATTGCTGTTTGTAATTTTTCTTCTTCTCTCTTGCTTCTGTCTTTTATGGCAGATAGTTTTTTAATTTCTGATTGATACTCAGTTAATGTTTCAGGACTTTGTGCAAATTTTATTGCTAATGCTTGTATCCTTGTATTATTATCGTCTTTAAATACACCTTTTTCATAAGCGTTATATATTGCTTTTTCTGAAGCCGAGGCTGTTCCTGCTTTAACTTTTTCACCTAACATAGCAAATTCTCTAACAGTTCTTTGTGTTCCAGTCGGTTGATCAGCTTTAATTTTAGCAATGTCTTTTTCTTTAGCTACTTTATATGCAGTTAATGCAATGTCTCTATCTTGTTTTCTTTTTTGTCTAGCAAGTTTTAAACCTTCATTTCTAGCAACATCTAATTTATCTGCAATAGAACCTTCTGAACTAATAGCCTTTCCAATTAAAAGCGCTTTTTCAGCTGTTGATATAGAGGGACCTAATACTTCATTTAAAACTTCAATTTCTTTTTGAACTTCAGTTTGTTCTGATTCTTTATAAGAGGAATCTTTAGCTTTAGCTTTAGCTTTTTCTTTTTCTTTTTCTGCTTCTTCTTGCGCTACAATTCTATCTAATTCAGCTTGTGCAAAACCTTCAGCCATTTCTTGTTCTTTCATTTCTTGTGTAGGAGAAACATAAAGATCACGAGGAAGACCTGTTTCTGCACTCAATCCCCTATCATCATAAAACTTCTTTTTACCTCCTCTTGGAAAAAATCCAGGTGCTATACCTATTTTTCTTCCTTCGTCAATATACTCTTGTGCTTTTAACATATCTTCTGAAGTTGCAGTTTCATCAAAAGCGTAATTAGGTCCACTCATTTCCTTTAATCTTTTGTATCCTTCAGGTGTGTATGTGGATTTTGCATAAAAATCTACTAAAGCCCCTATTCCTGTTCCTACACTAGCTGCTGTACCATAAGCACCTAATGGAAGAACTCTTGGGTATTTACCGAGAACTCTTTGAAAACCAGTAGGCCTTGGTGGTCCTTGTACTGGTCTCTGTGGTCCATATGGAGTTTGAGCTAAATTTGTTTTTATTTGAGTTGGTTCACCATAGTATTCCATTCCAGGAAAAGCAAAACCTGTTCTACTTCCCATAGGATTTCCTTGAATAACTCCACCACCTATAGAATAATTAGGTCTTCTTTCAACATGAGACATAATACCCGTGCCTTGAGTTGAGCCACCTCTTTTAAACATTGGTCTTTTAAATACATTAAACATTATTTGAATAAACTCCCCAAACCATAAATAGTAGCTGCGCCACCTAATGCTTGACTTAAAGGACTAGCTGTTCCACCAGCTGCCCCTGTAGTAGAAGACATATAAGGTTGAGGGTATCCAGACATTAATCCACCAATTGTAGAACCTAAGAATTGCATTCTTTGGTATGGCTCGTAAGCAGATTCTCTTGCTCCTTGAGCCGCTGCATCGATTACAGCTTGTTGGTATGCAAGGTTTTGAGTTCCCGCAGCACCTAATTGTTGTTGTGTTGTAGTTGCTAAAGAGGGTTGTAATGAAGCCAAACCTGCAGCTTGTTGTTGTGCAAGTCCTGCAGCTTGTTGCGCTTGTTGAAATCCTTGTTGTCTTAATTGTGCTTCTAATAAACCTCTGTCTTGTAAACTTTGTGACAAAAATTGTGATTGCATAACACCTTCTCTACCACCACCAAATGCTCCAGCACCAATAGCTTGAGCCGCTATTTGTTGTCGTGCAATATCTCTTTGATCATCAAACTCTTTTAAAGTTGTTTTAATAATTTCTTCTTGATATGGAGACTCAAAGTCTTGATAAGCCGTTGGTCCCATATAGTCTTGTGCTTTTTGTAAGAAAGGTTGATAGCCTGCAATTCCTGTACCTGTTCCTACTCCTGTAACTGTTCCTTGCTCATTAAATTGTAAGGTACCAAGTCCAGCTTGTGTTGCTGCAGCTTGTTGTGCCGCTTGAGCTAAAGGTCCTTCACCTAAATTATTAGGTCCCTGACCCGCGATTGTTGGTGCAAAGGAACTTACAGGTACTTCTTTTGCTGCTAGTTGCGCTGCAACGTCTAAATACTTTTCACCGGCTGCTTCTAAATAGGGTGCTGGTTTTGATATAGTTACTTGTTCTGCCATTATGCTATGCCTTGTTTTTCTGCTTGTTTCATTACTTTATACAGCTTTTGTGCTCCTGTTTCAACATCTCCATTGCCTATTCCTCTAACAGCATCAGCTGTCATAACGAACTCGTTTTTAGATAACATTGCAGGCACATCATCTGCTTTTTCTTTAATACCTACAGGCACAAAACCACCTGTATTTCTATAATCTAACTCGGTTATTCCACCTTGGTTCTTTCGAACAGGAACCTCGGAACCCATCATATAACCTATTCTTCCACCTTCTTTTTTACCCATAACGGCTTTAACAAATTCTTTTAAAATTGTAGCATCTTTTAAATTTTTTGCAGGGTTATCCATAATAGCTTTTGCTTGAGGTATGTTTATACCTAATTTTTTATAGTCAGCTGTTCCTTTTGATCGACCAGCAAGATTTCTAATAACTAATGTTTTTTCTGCTGAAGTAAAAGTAGGAACACCTCTAGACATTAATTTTAACAAACCAGGAGCTGCACCTGCCAATCCTCCTTTTAACTCTTCTAAATCAGATTTAAGAGGATCCATTTCTATAATGCCTTTACCACCTTGAGGACTAAATTTTGGGTCACTAGGATCATCACTTCCTTCAAAGAAACCTATTCGACCACCATTAGCTTTACTATTTAATTCTCTATCTAATTCATTTAACATATCTTCTATTTCTTTGTCTTCATCAACTTTTATATAAGGTCCTTGATCTGTATATGGACTAGGCTTACCAACACCAAATTCTATATTTGTAATTTCATTTACCATTGTAGGGTTTTCTTCAACTTCTTTTTTTAAAGCTTCTAAATCAATACCATCTTCTTCTTTTTCATCTAAGGTAATACTTGGAACACCAAAAGGTGTTGAACCTGATTGATACTTAACTCTTCCACCTTCTTTTAATCCAAAGGCTGCGGGTGTAATAATGTCTGCATAATAATCACTATATCTAGCTTTGTCTGCTTCATACATTTCTTCTGTGTACTCATCTGCATCGCCAACTAACTCTGCTTCCTCAGCTAATTTTTTTGCATCAAGATAAGAAACACCACCTGCAATGGTTGCACCTATTGCTAGTTTATCTATTTGAGTTTTATCTGGTGATCCAGGTACAGGTTTTGTAAATACAGCTTTTAATCCTTGACCACCTAATTCTTTTAATCCTTGTCCCATTTCAGTAAAATCACCACTAGTAATTTTTCCAAGGGATTTTTTAAATGCAGAAGAAGTAGTAGCTTCAGCTGAAGTTTTTGCAATTGGATCTAAATAACCACCCATATCCCCGACTGAGACTTCTCCTCTTACCGTTGGTTTTACTATTTCATTTGAGGGTATATCAGAAACTGTTGCACCTATATCTTTTCCTTTATCTAAAAAAGTTCCTAAGCCCGTTCTTTCAGTTCCTATTGGTGTACTAAATAATTTTCCTTCAAAAGGATTACCTTGTAATTCAGCGCCACCTAAATATCTAGCACCTTGACCTAAACCATAATTAAGAAGTCCTGATTTAACTCCTTTAGAAATACTACCTGATTGATCAAATGAACCAAGTCCTGCCATAGCACCACCAAGAGCTGGGTTAAATGGAGCAACAAAAGGTGCAGCTTTAACTGCAACATCGGCTACTTCATTTGGTATAATTTTTCTAACAAATCTTTTAAGTTTACTTCCTATACCGAATTTTTCTCGGCCTACTAAGCTTCCTACTCCGTATAGTTGTCTATTCATTTGTCCTCTTGATATTGGCATAATTTAAATTAAGTTCTTAGTAAGCAGGGGAAACCTGTAATTTTTTACTTTACTTGGTTTTTCCAAATAAATCAAGGCTTGGCATAATAACTTTAATATCTCTTCTAATATCAGTTTCTGGAACGTTTTTAGCCTTCCATTCTTGATCATCCTTATATACTTCGCCCGTTTTTAAGTTAGAAATGGTCTCTATTATCTTCTTTGGTTTCAATGTTTGCATGGTTTCCTATGTTCTATCAAATTCTAATATTGCAACTGTACCTTCAAAGATATCAGCCGTAGCTGCTTGCAGTTGTAGTTTGTCACTTTCTTCTAATATAATAGTACCATCCGCTATAGATTTAGAGTTACCACTATTAACCGTATGTTCTGCAAACTGGAAACTAGTTGTTGCAGAGTTGTCATATATAAAAGCTTTTATCTCTACATTACCACCACCAACATTAGCTGTATGTATATTTTGTACAATAGCTCTTGAGTTAGAAGGACAAGTATAAATGTCTGTCTTGTTAGTTGAGTTTAAATCAAATTGTGCATTCTTATATCTATTAGCCACTGCTTCCTCCTGTACTAAACCAAGTTAATCTTTGTTGTTCTTCTCTTAAATCTTGTTGAAACGTAGAATTTAATTTTTGTACTAATCCGTCAAGATCTCTAATTAAAGCATCAGCTACTGGCTGACTGTATTCTTTACTAGGTCTTGTGAATGCTAATACTATTTTTGCCATTATCTTCTTCCGTCTGCTTGTATATCTAACCTAAAACTTCCTAATTTCCAATCTTGAGATGACCCTGTATTTGCTACTTTTAAAGCTACTGATCTACCTCTTGCTCTTGTATCTATTTTAGTCGTAGATGAAGTAATTGTAAAGGGTCCAAGGGGAGAACTTGCTTGTGAGTTATTTGAATAATCTCTTAAATTTAAAGTCACTTGTGTATTTCCTGTTTGAGATAAAAAGTCTGGTATAAATCTTCTTATCTTCATAATAAATTCTCCATCTCCTCTAAGGTCAGCTGCACCTCCTTGACTTCTTGTAATATCAAAATCACCTGATTCTATATTAGCTGCTACTGTCGTTGTTGCAGATGCTTTAACTTGATCGGTCCCTGTTTCGTGTTGATAGTATGTTGTAGCTCCTTCAGTGTTTCCAACAACATCATAAGATGTTCCTGATGCATTAAATGAAGTTGCATGAGGTAAACCAAATACAGATGAATCAACCCAAGTTGTTCTAGCTAAAGATCCTGTTGTCCAGATTGGTCTTTGTGGAGATGATTCTGCATAGTTATATGTTACGGATCTATTAACAACTTCAGAAGAACTTGTTGGATAAAACCAAGTGATTTCTCCAAACAAATTATTTAAACCTACATTTATAAGTTGTGATGCTGTTGTATTAATATCGTCATAAACATAATCTTCAACTAAACAAATCATCGTTTCTAGATTACCAGAGTATTTAAAAAATCCATTTTCTGATAACCAATACGCAGCACCATCTACTTCTATTGCAGCGTTCTGTCCTATCAATCCACAGTTTGTACCTACTTGTGCAAAACCAAATGTAAATGGTGGACCAATGAAACGCATTGTAAATAAAGATGTATCTGTCCAAACATAAATTGCATCTCTACCTCTAACGGCTCCTACAATTCTAGATCCATCTGCAAGTCTCTGTGTACCGGCTGTGTTAGTTGCTGTTGGTGTGTAATCATTAATGTTTTCTTGATCAGAAAATCTAATAAACATATCGTCTTGTGTTGATGGGTCACCAATCGTTGTTTCTGTTCCATAAAACACTAAGTGTCTATCAGGTGTAGATACTAACATATCACGTGACGCTGTTGGTGCACCTGAAATAATAGTTGCTCTTGTTGCTGCAGCATTAGCTGCATTTGAATTCCATTCAAAACATTGTGCATTATGTATAAGTGCAATTACATTATCTCCAAAGTTATCAATAGACCACATACCTGGATCTATAACTAAGTCACCTGATGCTGCTTCACCCCATGCTACATATTTAGATGAGTCTGTAACCGTTGCTCCGTTTGAGTGGGTCGCTGCTGTTGTATTTCTTACACCTCTTGTTACACCTGTTAATGTATTACCTGTAATACCTGTGTATGATATTTCTTCTGATCCAATCTGAACAAAGTTTGTACCTGATGATGGAAATA
>WLWH01002304.1_pt1 | contig 10919 bp, 13 predicted proteins | sample 6712741 | NCBI WGS metagenome assembly WLWH01 (sample SAMN12718694, study PRJNA515312) | sponge metagenome | isolation source: marine sponge | host: Mycale hentscheli | place: New Zealand: South Island, Marlborough, Capsize Point | collected 2003-05-01 | reverse complement strand
CACCCGTTAAGGGACTGCGGCTTGATGCTATTAGGGGCTAATTCGCTATGAGAGGCCCCTCTGAGGCGCTCCAGGGGCTATGAATCGTTTATTAGGTCTCGTAGGGAGTGGAGCTGGTCGAAATGGCGTTCTGCACGCTCCAGGAATAGGGCTTCTTGTTCTAGGAGTTCGTCTTGTTTTAGGAGGGTTGTGACTGGTTCACCACTGCGGCGGGCTACTACGACCGCTCCACCCACTGCTTGAATGCCAGTCATATGCTTGAGTATTAGGCTATATGCACCGGTTTGAGCTTTATAGGAGAACAGGGAATCGTCCATTGATGAATGGAGGGATTTACCGGTGGTTTTCCAGTCGATGATGAATGGCCCTTTTCCTCCGATGTCGGCGAGGAGGTCACACGCTCCAGCCATTCCTGCTGGGTGGTGGCCGCTGAATTCGACGCTATGAATGGCGGTTATGTGGTCCATTGCCCAACCGCGTAGCCCGCGAGCATAACCTGAGCTTGCCCATGGGACTCTTGGCGCTCCAGCTGCAGCTTTTTCCATTGCCCATTGAGTGAGTTTTTGAGGGCAGCGATAGAGCCCATCCTCTCCTTGCTTCCAGACCCCTCTCTTGTTGGCTGTGGCTCTGGCCAGTCTTTGGGCCAACTTGAGTACATACTCCATGTGATTATGTGCTCCAGTGCCTCGTTTTGCTGCTGCTTCTCGTGATTCATGGGATCCTGGGCGCTCCAGCCAATTGGCGAGTTTTTTCTGTTGTGCCTCGGGTGCGGTGGTGCCGAGAATTCTTGTAACCGAGTGGAATATCTCCCCGCTTAACACATCTTTATATATTCTCCCGTCGGGATCGCTTTGGTCATCACGTACCAGCGATTTCTTTCTTAGGGCTGCTAACTTATCGTTTTTATCTAGTGTCACTCAATGTAGGGCTGTTGTTCGGTAGTGTAACGCTTGCGATATTTACCTTCTAGATACTTAATGTGTTCGTCTACTAAATGCATGCTGCTGACGAACTGAACTAGGCCCTGATCTCCTTCTCCTACTTGGATCTTGTACATACCGTCAGATGTCATTGTGACTTCTGCTGGTGGGATCTTAAAAGACACAGTTTGCCCTATGTTACTTGGACTATAGCCACGAAAAAGGGGGATTGCTCCCCCAGTTTCTACTTTTTCAGGGCTCGGAAGAATGCCTTACCTAGTTCGGTGAGACCTTCAGGCTCCTTGGCTACCTCGGCTGCTTCCTTGGCCCATTGGATGTTGGCCATGGTTTCGCGCTCGGTCGCCCCACGGGAGTTGTCCTTGGCTCTAGGCATTGGACTCACCGAATGGAGAACCACCAACCAACAGCTGGTTGATGTCGTAACCCTTGGCGTCTGCTTCGGCCATGGCTGCTTCGATCTTGTCGTCGAAACCTTTTTTGCGTGGACCTGGAACGATTCGGTACTCGGTGTTGAGCTTCATTCCAGTGCGGGAGATTGTGAAGTCCCACTCCTGCAAGTTGGCGTAGTCCTCTGACTGTGAAAGAGCATCGAGTTCTTTCATCAAGCCTTTTTGACCGATCTCCAGAACCTTGATTGTTTCGGTCTGGTAGTCGAACACAAAAAAGCTGATGGCAAACTTTGGCTTTTCGAGGGCTGTGCCTTCGTAGTTCATCCGTTGCTCGAACTCACCGAGTTCAGCTTGGATGTCACTTGGTGAAGGTTCTGCAGCGAAACGGAATGGCTTCTTCTGGCCTTCTGCGTTCTCACCCCAGACGGTGTGGTACTCCAGAGGCTCGTCACTGACGATTGCGAAACGCATTGATTCGCCGTCGCCGAGCTTGCTGGCTGTCAGGTAGCCACCTGTGCTGCCGCTGCTGTTGACTGTCTTGGATGCTGTTGCGCTTAGGAAACCCATGTGAGCTTTAGCTCGTGTTGGCTTCAAAAATATATCACAGAGATGCGGGGTTGCGTCAAGGGCTTAGAATAAAAAAAGTCCAGCAGGTGGCTGAAGCCTGCAGGACTAGTAACTTTGTTCTCTGTGATTGTAACGCATGAACCTGCAAGAGTTTTTGGCTGTCTTGCCAAACGACTGGGTGTTGGCTCCTATCTACAAGAAAGGCGCTCCAATGAAATCCGGGAGGGCTGCCACTGGCAAGAATCCTTTTGAGCCTTCCTTTGACAAACCATTCAACAAGCACGATGCAAAGCTCGCCTGTGAAAAGAACTCAACGCTTGGTGCTGTTGGCCTGTTCACTGGTACTCGTGGAAATGGCATCGTCATCCTCGATGTCGACAAGAACTTGGGTGTCCTCCAAAGAAAGTGGGGCACAACCCTTGATGGTGCTCCCGTGGTCACCTCAACCCGAGCCAATGCGGCTAAATACGTCTTCCGAGTCGATGAGGCTCTGTGGGGGGAAGTAAGCGGGTTCAGCCACTCTGATGAGCATTCAGATGGCTATGAGGTGCTGTGGGGGCCTCAGGGGCTTATCTATGGCGATTATCCCGGCTCTAGCGATGGCAAGTGGGGTGCAGGCTCCTACAACTTTGAGGGTGATCCTGATGACGTTCCAGCTGCACCGGATTGGCTGATTGCTGAGATGAAGTCGGCCAAGAAACCGACTGGCTTCCTCAAGAACAAGACGGCGCTTGACCTGAGTGATCGGACTGAGGATGAGATCGCGCTGATCATTAATGATTGCTGCACGGTTATCGAAAACCGTGGGTCTGGGCAGCGTGAGCATTGGATCAAGATCGGTATGGCGATCCACTCGGTGCTGCCCAACGAGAAAGGGCTTGAGTTGTGGTCTGATTGGTCGCGTAAGGATGCTGAGTTTGCTGATGAATGGGAGAAAGGAAATCCCTGCGAGAACACTTGGCGGTCGTTTAAGCCTGGTTCTGTTGGGTTGGGCTCGCTGATTTGGCAGGCCGATAGGTCTGACCCCAAACGGACGCGATTCGATGAGAAGAGCAAGAAGATTCTTGAGACTGCCGAGGCTGCGATTCAGCGCACCAGGGAAGTTGTTCTCGGTTTTGATGAGGTGATTCGTCGTGGCATGAAAATTTATGAGGGTGACGACGTTGCTCGCATGAACTACGAACTCCACGCTTTGGCGATGGAGGCTCGTTACAAGGATCAGTCGGGTGTGGAGAAGCTGCTGCTTGACCACATGACTCAGATGAACAGGTCTGCTGGGCATTCCATGGACACGAGAGAAAAAGTGGAGCGCAAGTATCTAGTTCCAGGGTTGTTGCCTGCTAACTACCTTGTGCTGTTGTTTGGTGAAGCTGGTTGTGGCAAGTCAGCTACAGCAATTTCATTGATGAAGCATGTCGTAGATGGTGTGCCGTTCCAGCTGAAAAATCAGTCGGTTCCGGTGAAGCAAGGTCCAGCGGTTTATTTCAACGCTGATATGAGTCACCAAGATTTCTATGAGGAGTACGACCTGCACGAAATCAAGAACGAAAAGGACTTTCATTTTCAGCCTGATTTCAACTTGTATCGGCAGGCCCAGTTTGTGAAGACGATGAACAAGCTCAAGCCTTCAATCATCTGTATTGACTCGCTCTCTAGTTGTTCTGGCGCTAAGGCTGGTGATGAGAACAAGGCTGAGTTCAGTCAGCCCTTGTACTGGCTGAGTTCAAAGAATGGGGATTTGTGGCCTGAGTGCTGCATCTTGGTGCTCCACCACGCTTCTAAGGCCACAGGAAGCGCACGAGGTAGCTCTTCTATTGCTGCTGCAGTTTCGGAGGTCTGGTCGATTACACACCCCAAGAAGGACTCCTCGCTGGGTGCAGATCAACGAGTGATCACCATTGGCAAGTCACGTATCAACCGGTCGGGTGAGGTTTTGATCCAGACCCAGAACGAGGATCTGACTGTGTCGTTGATCGAAGCTAAGAAACCTGAAGAGGCACAGACAAGAGCTGGCACAGTGGCGGACAAGATCATGCTCCGCCTTCAGACCACCGATGAGGAGATGACGCGCCAGCAACTCAACAGCGATCCTTTGATTGGAGGGAGTGTTGCTGCGATTACGAAAACGCTCCAGCGATTACTCAACCGTGGAGTCATTTCTGCAGTGACGAAAAAAGGAGGGGTTAAGCACTACTCGGTAGTACGCGCGCAGGGGGAGAGTAGTAAGGGTGGACAAGTCCAGGAGAACCCTGTTGAGGACAACGATCTAGGGGTGGACAAATCCTCCTCAGAATCGAGTTGTCCACCCCCTGAAGTCAGTGCTGGTGCGTCATCTGAAGAGGTGCGGACATTGTCCACCAACCCCCACGCGAGGACGCAGGCTGAGGTGGATGGAGCGATCGATCAATCGATCTGGGATTGACGCGATTTGATGGGTAATGAGCGGGGAGTGCTTGACATTCCCCGCTTGTGTGGTTTATAAAAGGAAGGCGCGGCACTCCCGCGCTTCTGTATCTCAAACTTTTCCATGACTCTTTCTGCTTACGACTTTCAAAATCACCCAGAGCTTGTTGAGCTTGCTGGTGAGTTTGCTAGGGCAATCCCTTTAGACAAAAAAGACGACATTCAAAACGCTTGCCAATACGGCAACCTTGCGGCAAACATTCAACTGCCACCTCGCAATCCTGAAACAGCCGAGACAATGACGCTCGGTGAATTGGCAGACCTTGGCAAAAACGAGAACAATCAACGCCTTGATGTGAAGTCAATTCGCAATCTTGCTTTTGGCCCTCAAGGGATGATTACGCGAGGCAAGTCACCGTCAGAGTTACGTTTGCTTGAGATGCCTCGCGTTTTATACCGTCTGGAAGGTGAAGGCACGCATGGTCGTCTTGTCGATCCAGCCAATGCGTCAGGACGGCACCGGAACTATTTTCTTCAGATGTACCTCCATGCTTGTGGCGTGGATCGTGCAACAGCAATGTCCCAAAGTCTTTGGGTGACTGTGCAGGTTGCAGGTAGCCGCGATGAGTTTGCTGCTGCAATGCTTACGGCCAATGCTGGTCCTTGCGGTCCTCGGGTACAAGCTCCTGTCGAAAAGGTCGGCTACGGGCTAAACGCCAAGGGAGTTGTTACTAACTCTGTAACAGATTTGCTGAACTCTTATCCAGGTGTGGCAAAAGTCAACGACTACCCCGATGTCTTTGGTGCGCTGGCTGTGTTAGTGGGAGAAGAGTTGGGTGGCGATCCTGGCAAAATCTTCGATGTTTTCAAGCGTGCCTATAGCTTCGTCTACAAGGCATCTGCTGAGAACCGCGCACCAATCAAGCAGATCTTTACTTTGGAATCTGCTCGCCTTCTGGAGACAGTGAAGACAATGGTTGGTGCTTACGAAGATATTTGTGCTGAGGTCAGCTCTAAGCCTTCCAAGATTCCAGCCAAAACACGTATTGCTGAGCAGCTATCCGATTTGCTGGCTAAGAGCTGGAAGGTTCAGAACAAGTCCCACGCAACCGAAGCAGAAGTTGCAGCCAAAAAGCTGGCAGACATGCAAGGGCAGATTCGCAGCCTGGAAGCAGCGGTCAAGATCTGACCTCACTCAGGGGAGGGAACTCTCTCCTTGAATCCCCGACCGGGGATTGGGGGAGGGAACTCTCTCCCCGCTAGCCCAATAAAAAAGCGTGGTCTGTCGACCGCGCTTCTGTATCTCGTCTCCACTTTACAATGACTTACACCACTTTTCAGGAAGATTCACGTATTGCCGTGACTGATCTTCCAAGCACACTTGCTGTTGACCCTAGTGCGGGGCAGTTGACTGCCACACCCGCGCCTACCGATTGCACAGGACTTGTTCCAGCTCAAGACTGGTGCGCTAAGCACGGTATTGGTGCCCGCGACACTGCTGTAATCGTTGAGCTGCAAAGCCGCAAAGCTGCACTTGACTTGGATTACATTCTTGCTGTCGGTGAGCTGGTGCTTGATGCACAACGCGTACTTAAAGGCAAGCTCCATGAACAACTTTTAAAAGAAGTTCTTGGTATTAGTCGTATGTCTGGCGCTCGCTACAGTCAGATCTACTTGTTAAAGCAACAAGTTCCTGAATTGTCGCAAGCTTCTGTTGATGCATTGTCAATTCGTGCGCTTGCAGCTATTGAATCTTCGCGCAAGTCTCAAGAGCTAACAGAAGAACAAAAGCGTTTAATTATTGAAGAGGCCGAGCGTCGTGTTCGTGATCAAGAAAGACTGCTGACTGAGAGCACCATCAACGATCTCAAATCTACGCTTAAAGAAGAGGCACTCGACGCTGCACGTAGTGGCGTTCAGGAATTGCTAGACGATCAAAGCGGTGAGATCAATACGCAAAAAGAGAAGATCATGACGCTGCTAAACACAGTGGAAGAGCTTCGAGCGAAGATAGGTAAGGAAGCTCCATCTGCTGAAATTGCCAAAGCCGCTATGACAAAGCCTGTAGAAGGGTCTGTTACTGACCGCGCCACCCCTTCACTGTCGTTGCTTAGAAGCGGGGCACTCAAGACTCAGGAAGGCGTTCTTGAGATCGATGTTGCAGAAGTGCAGACCGTCACTCGTTGGCTTGCTGAAAAGCGTAAAAGCATTGAGCAAGACATCAAAGAGTTTGACGAGATCTACGAAAAAGTGCAAACACAGTTCCAAAAAAGAGGGCGCAGCTACAACCTTTTTTGGGAAGGTGTGGACCGTGTGTGGCAGGATCTTCCTGGAACGACAGCTTGGAAACAGGCTTACGGTGCCTCTGGTAACAGAGAAAAAGCACTTAAAGCCTTTGCTCTAAAAATTGCTGAGTTTGGTCACAAAATAATGACGCTTGATAAACAAACGCATTACAGAGAAGGAGAGTTTCGCGTAGTTGACTAAATAAAAAAGGCCCCCACATGGGGGCTTCTGTGCTATTGTATTTGAGTTCACAACTAACCAACCACCATGAACACATTCGAATTTCCCCATTCATTGCTGGAACGCGCCAAGCAGATAACGCTGGCTGACCTACTTGACACACCGTTTACACAGCCTTGGGCCGTGTCGATGATGTGCAACGCCACCAACCCCTCTACGTGCCCTCCGCATGAGACCACAGAGGAGGAGATGCTGGACTTCAAGATCAGTCAGCTGGTGCGTTCCATCCCTGCTTCGGAGCGGAACGAGCTGTTTAAGATTTGCAGCGACGCCATTAGTGCTCGGCGTGACGAGCGCGACGAAAACCGCACCATCAAGAGAAAATGAAAGAGATCAGACTTCGGATCAGTGAGACCGACCTGGCAGCTCTCGACCATGAATCAGCACAAACAGGGCTATCACGTGCAGAACTTCTCAGGTGTAGAGCAGGCGCACCCCGGCGCTACACCCCTGCGGATTACTCGCTTCTGGTTAGCAAAGCGAATCGCGTCGCTGACCTACCACGTGGACAGGTGGAGCGGGTCGTCAACTTTGTCTTTACTGAACTCATGGGGCCGTGTGAGTCGGCAGCCAACCTTTAGCAACAAGCTGTTCCACAGTCTCTTGCTGCTTAAGATACAAAGCGAGCAACTCGCTACCAATCGCCTGGAGCGTATCTGGATCGCGACAAGACTCAAGCTCTCGCTTCATCCGCTCCAGCTGGAAGAGGCGTCGGGTCGAGAGAGTCATAATGGCTATAGCAACGGGGAGGACGTCGTGGAAGAAGAATCAGTTGTCTACTCAACGCTCGATTTCTACTGCACGACTGAGATCCCCAGTGTCCTAGCCATTGTAAGATTCACCACCTCGGACGACCACGAGCGTGTGTTTGACGTGACGGAGATGGTTTACAGGGATTGCCCTGAGGACTACTGCAGGTTGGAGGAGGACGTTCCAGAGGCTTTGTCCCATGGGATTGACGTTTCGGTGCTGTCCCACATCGATCCTGAGATGCTTCCTGAGATCAATGCCTTCCTGATTGATGCGGACGCCACTGAAGTGTGATACGGTGATGGGGTACATTTTCTAAGGAGGCGACTCAATTTCGTTTACTTGATTAGCCAACATCACATCACCGGATATGTAACCTGGGTTTGGTCACCCAGGTTTTTTGTTGCGTGAAGGTTATTGAGTTTGAGGGGAACGAGAGGGGTTGTCTGTTTACCTATCACCGCACCAGGGAAGGCCCCAACTACTACGTGGGGTACTACCGAAACAGCAGTCAGCTGTTCTATGACCCCAAGAATGCGTGGCGGATGCTAGGCGTTGCAAAGTTCACAGATACTGGCAAAGCGCTCAAAGAGTGGTGCTTGGCGATGCATGAGCAGTACGGTGCGGAGGTTAAGGAAGGTTTCGCTGATGGGTCGTTCGCAGGTGACACCAAGACTATTGTGTGATACCTTATTGGAGTTACACGCACCAACTACCATGACTGTTCTAGCTATCACCGGCTTCGAGATTCTTGTCGAGGACGCTGGCACCTACGCTTACATTTCAGCCGACGTTGACGTACTAGTAGATACGTACTACGGCGAGCCCATCACTGTTCCTACTGCTTGTGAGGCCAAGGTCTTGCTCGCTGACGACACCGACCTCAACCAGTTCCGTCACGATGCTGAGCAGATGGAATTAGCTGAAGATGTGTCCCTTTGGGACTACGTTGATCCCACCCCTGATTACGAGCCAGCTCTTGCCGGATACTGATCCTGTCAACTCTCCAAGCCACTACACCCACGGTGGCCTGGAGTGCATCGATGCCATTGAAGCGTCGATGCTGCCCGATAAATTTCAGGGCTACCTGAAGGGCAACATCCAGAAATACCTGTGGCGCTACGAATTTAAGGGTGGCGTCCAGGACTTGCGCAAAGCCAATTGGTATCTCGATCGGCTGATCAAATCCCACGAACCCCCTCATGACTGACTACACCACCTATATCGGCATTGAGCATCTTGAAAGGCTCAATACCGCCACATCGATCTGTTTCGACTGTGAGACGCTCCAGCTCAAGCCTGAAATCGGGAAGCTACGACTGCTGCAACTTGGGTCGACCGCGAGAAAAGTCGTGGTCGTTATCGACTTGTTCGCAACGTCGGAAGCAGACCTTAAAAAGCTTGATTTATTCTTTGCGAACGGCACTCGCTTTTGGCTCGCACATAACGCAGTATTTGATCTGGGTTGGCTGCAGGCGTACGGCTGGTTTCCTAAGGGGGATATTCACTGCTCGATGCTGGCGTCGAAGATCCTGAATAACGGCAAGCCAAACATGAAGCACGGGCTTGCGCCTGTGGTTAAGCGCTATCTCGATATTGAGTTAGACAAGCAAGAGCAGCGATCTGACTGGAGCGCTGAGCTAACCGACTCGCAGATCCGTTATGCCGCAAAGGATGTGGAGATGTTATGTGAGCTAGACCGTCGAATCCATCGGGATATTGTGCAGGCTGGGCTTGGCGATGCTTACGCGCTGGAATGCAGGGCATTACAAGGTATGGCCTCGATGACCAACAACGGGCTACCTTTCGACAAGGGTGCGCTCCAGGGGATTGAGGTTGACTACGAAAAAGACATTGAAAACCTCGGAAGAGAGTTTCATTTGGAGCTGGATGATGCATTGCCACGAGAGCACAAGTTGCCTAGGGAAGACGATGGCAATTTCAATCTGCGGCCTCGGGATACTGGGCGTATTAAAGATGGAACTAAGCAATACGCAGGATTTAATATCGCTAGCCCAAAACAGCTGCTGGAGAAACTGACGCTGGTGTTGAACGAAACTCCGATCGATGCCAAAACCGGGAAACCAAGTGCGTCTCGAACAGCATTGCGGGAGTACGCAGGAAACCACAGCGTTATTGCTACTTATTTGCAGTGGAAGAAAGCTGAGAAGCGTAGGCAGATGGTTGCAGCGCTGCTTAAGCATCAGTCACCTGATGGGTTTGTACGTGCCAGCTACTGGCAGCTTGGTGCGGAGACAGGCCGCATGACCTGCAGCGATCCCAACTTGCAGCAGGTTCCTAGGGATGCGCAGTTCAGGGAGTCGGTGATCGCACCAGAGGGGTGGTCATTTGTTGGGGCTGATTTCTCACAGATGGAGTTGCGGCTGCTTGCGGTGGTGGCCAAGGACGAGAACATGTGTACTGCTTTTATTGAGGGGCAGGATTTACATACGGTTACGTCTGAAGCACTGGGCTGTGACAGGCAGATTGCCAAGTCTGCAAACTTTGGTCTGGCTTATGGCTCCGGGGCCAAGGGGCTGCGGAATTATGCAGCTGGGATGGGCGTGCAGATTACGCTCCAGGAAGCAACAGACGTTAGGGACCAGTGGCTGGATACTTATTACGGTGTGCGGGCTTGGCATCGCAGGTTGGCTAGGGCAGCAGATGAAACTGCTCAGCAAAAAATGCCTTGGATTCGCGTTCCAGAAAGTGGCTTCCGGCGTTTTTTGCCTGGTGATATGAACCGGCTGACGATTAGGGCCAATGTGCCAATTCAGGGTGCTGGTGCGGCGATCCTTAAAACTGCGATCGGTTCGCTATGGAAGCATTTGCAGGGCAGCGATGATGCCAAGCTTTGCGCTGCGATCCATGATGAAGTGCTGCTTTTGGTACGAAAAGGGCAAGAAGAGGAGTGGATGCAGATCTTAAAGGTTGCAATGGAGTCGGCAGAGGCTAAGTGGTTAGGTGTCGTTCCAGCTGTGGCTGACGTGAAGACCGGGGCCAGCTGGGCCGAGTGCCACTAGTCACAAAACTTAACACTTCATAGGGGCGCTAGTAAAATTAGGTTTACCTCGTTTGCTCAGATCTTCGGTGGATTCAGAAGCTCTGGGCAAATTTTGGTTGAAGGTGGACAAGCGAGGGCCGACCCAGGATCATATGGATTCGAGGTGTTGGTCCTGGACGGGGTGTAAATCGGCTGATGGGTATGGCCGTTTCTATTACAAAGGTAGGGATTGGCGGGCGCATAGGCTTGCGTTTCTATTGGCAACAGGTAAAGAGCCTGCGGTGGTGCTGCATAAGTGCAACAACCCTGGGTGTGTACGCTCCAGCCATTTGCAGGCGG
>WLWH01002303.1_pt1 | contig 10921 bp, 24 predicted proteins | sample 6712741 | NCBI WGS metagenome assembly WLWH01 (sample SAMN12718694, study PRJNA515312) | sponge metagenome | isolation source: marine sponge | host: Mycale hentscheli | place: New Zealand: South Island, Marlborough, Capsize Point | collected 2003-05-01 | reverse complement strand
TACCTAATGAAGAGCAAACTAATAACATGAAAATGTTAGCTGAAAAGATATTTGAACCACTAAGATTATGGGTTGGTGGACCAATAAAGATTAATAGCATGTTTCGTTCTGAAGAATTAAATAAAGCCATAGGAGGAGCTTCTAGCTCTCAGCATTGTAAAGGTATGGCAATGGACTTAGATGACGTCTATGGGCATAAAACTAACGCAGAGATGTACGAATGGATATGTGATCATTGTAATTTCGATCAAATTATATGGGAATTTGGTGATGACAAAAATCCAGCATGGATACATGTTAGTTATATAAGTGTAGATAAAAATAGAAACAGAAAATTACTCGCTGAAAAAGAGTTTGGTAAAACAGTATATAAAATAATAAAATAAACAAAATGCACAAAGGTAAAAAACACACAGAAAGTTCTTATCAACCTATTAAAGATAAAGGTGGTAAAGTAATATTAACTTCAAAGCAAGCTAGAAATATAGATGAAGACCATCACGAGTTTGACCATCAACCATCTCAATCAGACATAGATAAAGCTAACTTTATTAATAGTAAGATGAAAAAAATGAGAAAACAATCTCAAGGCAGAAAAGCTGTTAAAGATGTTAATAAAGTTGTTAATAATATTAAAAAAAGTCCAATGAGCATGTTAGGCATGGGAGTTTCAAGATGCTGGAAAGGCTATAAGCCAAACCCAGACGGTAGACCAGCAAGCGAAAAAGGTAGTTGTGTAAAAGCTTAAAATATGTATAGACAAAATAAACATCCATTTCCAGTTACTTCTTGTGGTAGAAGAAGAAGCAACATGATGTCTCCATTAAATAGTAATGAACCTAGAAAAACTACTAAAGGTAAAGGTAGAAATTTTAGAACAACTGAAGAAGGTGCTGGTATGACTGCAAAAGGCGTTGCAAGCTATAAAGCTAAAAATCCAGGTAGTAAATTAAAAACTGCAGTAACAGGTGACGTAAAACCTGGTAGTAAAGATGCTAAGCGTAGAAAATCGTTTTGTGCACGATCAAAAGGTTGGACTGGAGAAAGAGGTAAAGCTGCAAGACGCAGATGGAAATGTTAAATAAATAATTATGTTTAAAATAAAAAATTATTACAATTCACCATTAAACAATAGTGAAACAGAAAAAAATTATAAAAAGAAAACTAATCTTTTTAAAGATTTTAATCAAAAAACTGATACTATCATAAGCACTTCTAGCATGGATCAAATGGTTGCTAAAAAGAAAAATAGATTTCCAGGTAATGTAACACCTGAAGTTAAATCAGCGTTAAAAGAAATAGATAATAAAATCGTGGCAAGTGGTCAGATTACAATGAAAGATTTTGCTAAATTATCTGAGATTGAAAAGAATAGAATTAGAAGAGTATTCGAACCAGGGCTCGAGGAACTTTTTCCTTTCTTAAAATTTGCAGGCGGCGGTATGGTTCCTGAAAGTTTTGGTCTAGCAAACATCCTGGCGGTATAATGAAAGAATTTATAGAGATCCTAGAGCAAATTGAAACTCAAAGTAAATTAAAAAAGTACGATCCCTTAGATAAAACAACTTATCCATCTGACCCTGAACAGAGAAGAAAGCTATTGGCAGAGCCAGAAAAAGATCCTGCAGTAGAGATACTGGAATTAGATGACTAAGAAATTAACTAAAACAATACCCCCTAAATCAGGTCCACAAGCACAGGGGTTGAATATTCAATATAATACTGTTAAGAATGTAGGATTGGAGAAACCATATGGCAGAAGACAACATCGACAAAGCTCTACCCAACGTAGAGCAAACAATAGAATTACCTAGCGAAGAAGAATTAGTAGAAGCGGCTCAGTCTGACGAAGACCAAGTCCCCTCTCCTGAGAATACTGAAATCGTACAAGGTGAAGATGGCAGCGTAGAAATTAATTTTGAACCCGGTGCCGCGAGTCCTGAACAAGGTGGCGATCACTATGCCAACCTAGCTGACTTATTACCGGATGATGTATTAGATCCTATCGGATCAGATTTATACAATAATTATATGCAGTACAAATCTTCTAGAAAAGAATGGGAAGATAGTTATACAAAAGGTTTAGATTTATTAGGTTTCAAATACGACAACAGAACACAACCCTTTCAAGGCGCATCAGGTGCAACGCACCCTGTATTAGCCGAAGCTGTAACTCAGTTTCAAGCACAAGCTTACAAAGAATTATTACCAGCTAACGGACCTGTTAGAACACAGATCGTAGGTCTTGCAGATCGTGCAAGAGAAGCTCAGTGTAAACGTGTTAAAGATTTTATGAATTATCAGCTGATGGATCAGATGAAAGAGTATGAACCTGAATTCGATCAAATGTTATTTTATCTTCCTCTATCAGGTTCTTCTTTTAAAAAAGTTTACTACGATGAACTTTTAGGTAGAGCGGTATCTAAATTTATTCCAGCCGATGATTTAATCGTACCCTACACGGCTACGTCATTAGATGATGCTGAAGCTATAATGCACGTATTAAAAATATCTGAAAATGATTTAAGAAAAAAACAAGTCGGTGGTTTTTATAGAGACATCGAAGTTAATCCAACTTATGTTCAAGAAACTGAAGTTGAGAAAAAAGAAAGAGAACTTGAAGGTGTTAAGAAAACAAGAGATGAAGATACTTATCAATTAATTGAATGCCACGTTAATCTCGATCTAGAAGGTTTCGAAGATAGAGATGAAGCTGGCGAAGAAACAGGAATTAAATTACCTTACATTGTAACGATCGAAGCAGGCACAAGAAAAGTTTTATCGATCAGAAGAAATTACGCTGTAGGTGATCCAACAAAACAAAAGACACAATACTTTGTACACTTTAAATTTTTACCCGGTTTAGGTTTTTATGGATTTGGTTTAATCCATATGATTGGCGGCCTCTCAAGAACTGCAACAGCAGCATTACGTCAATTACTCGATGCAGGTACCCTATCCAATCTACCTGCAGGTTTCAAACAGCGGGGCATTCGTGTCAGAGACGAAGCTCAAGCGATTCAGCCTGGTGAGTTCAGAGATGTGGACGCACCAGGTGGAAACATCCGAGATGCTTTCTTACCTTTACCTTTCAAAGAACCATCTGCAACATTATTACAATTGATGGGTGTTGTTGTTCAAGCTGGCCAAAGATTTGCATCAATTGCAGATTCACAGGTTGGCGATATGAACCAGCAAGCTGCAGTAGGTACAACTGTTGCATTACTAGAACGTGGTTCACGTGTAATGTCAGCTATTCACAAAAGATTATATGTTGCAATGAAACACGAATTTAAATTATTAGCTGGCGTTTTTAAAACTTATTTACCACCAGAATATCCTTACGACATTGTGGGTGGCCAAAGAAACATTAAGGTTCAAGATTTTGATGACAGAGTTGATATTATTCCTGTCGCTGATCCAAATATATTCTCTCAAACACAAAGAATATCTATGGCACAAACAGAGTTACAATTAGCTCAGTCTAATCCACAAATTCATAATTTATACGAAGCATATCGTAATATGTATGAAGCGATTGGGGTAAGAGACATTGATAAAATTTTACCACCACCTCAACAACCTATGCCAATGGATCCTGCAACAGAAAATATCTTAGCTTTATCAGGAAAACCTTTTCAAGCATTCAAAGGACAAGATCATAGAGCACACATTACCGTGCATTTAAATTTTATGGCAACTAATTTAGCTAGAAATAACCCTATTGTATTAGGTGCATTAGAAAAAAATATTTTTGAACACATATCATTGATGGCACAAGAGCAAATTGAAATAGAATTTAGAGAAGAGTTACAGCAATTAGCACAGCTACAAGCTAATCCTGCTCTTGCACAACAAGATCCTAACGTTCAACAACAAGTTTTATCTATAACATTGTCTATGGAGTCTAGAAAAGCTAAATTAATTGCAGAAATGACCCAAGAATTTAAAGATGAAGAGAATAAAATTATGGGTCAATTCGGAAATGATCCGATTGCTAAGTTAAAATCTAGAGAATTAGATTTAAGAGCTATGGATGATGAAAGAAAACGTTCAGAAGGCGAAGATAGAATAGATTTAGACAGAATGAGAGCTATGATGAACCAATCTAACTTCGATGAGAAGCTTGATCAGAACAAAGAGCTTGCAATGTTGCGAGCTGGGGTTAGTTTAGCTAAATCCGGAGCTTCAAAAGTAAAAATTGAAGAGAATTAAGGTGTTGTTGACTAAAAAAGGTGTTATAAAATAAAAACTAAGGAGAAAAAATGGAAAAACTAGATAATATCAAAGAAGTTAAAGTTGGTGAGCAGCAAACTGAGATTGATCCTAGATCAAAAACAACTGCAGACCAAGCATTTAACTTAATTGGTACAGGTGGACCTGAACTTGAAGTACAAGGTCAAGGTAAAGTGATGCCTGAGAAAAGAAGAAAATCAAAGGCGTACTAATGGCCTGGTTCAGTTTAGCAAAAATTGCTTTGCAAGCTGGTAGTAAGATATATTCTAATCGTCAGAAGACGAAGATGGCTATGTCTGACGCTCAACTTATGCACGCCGAGAAAATGGCCCGTGGTGAGGAAACTTACCAAGGCAAATTACTAGAAGCTAGACAAAACGATTATAAGGACGAATTCGTTCTTGTGATTATTTCAGCGCCCATCGTGGTGTTAATGTGGGCAGTGATGTCGGACGATCCAACTGCTATGGAGAAGGTAAAGCTATTCTTCGAATACTTTCACGAGCTTCCGAAATGGTTCACCAATTTATGGGTGCTTGTAGTTGCCAGTATTTTTGGTATAAAGGGTACACAGATATTTAGAAACGGAGGTAAAAAATAATGGCTAAGAAAAAAAGTAAAAAAAGCAAACTTATGAAAATTTTAGCAGCCGGAGCGGCGTTAGCTGGAGTAGGTGCTATGATGAAAAACAGAGGCGACAGAGGTTTACAATTTGTCGGCCAAGATATGAACACAGGTATGCTTCCAACAGGTGATGCAAGAGTTGCAGAAAACATTGCTAACTTTGATATGGGTATGTCTAGAATAGCAGATGCTGGTGGTGTAGCTAATTTAAAAAAAGGTGGTCGAGTTGGTTATGGCAAAGGCGGAAAAGTTTCAAAAGGCTGTGGTAAAGTTATGGCTGGCAGAAATAAAAAAACAAAATATATTTAAGGATAACCAATGGCAAACAGAAGATACAACAAACAAGTTCCTGGTTTCAAAGAAGGTGGTAAAGTTTTAAAACCTGTAAAACCAAATCAGAAGGGTTTAAAAAAATTACCTAAAAAAGTTAGAAACAAAATGGGCTTTATGAAGAAAGGCGGTAGAGTCTAATGGCAAAACTTTGTTCAAAAGGTAAAGCAGCCGCGAAGCGAAAATTCAAAGTCTATCCCTCCGCGTACGCAAATATGTACGCATCAGGCGTATGCTCGGGTAAAATAACACCAGGTGGTAAAAAAAATAAAAGAACCAAAGCTGCTGGTGGTGGTTTTATGGCAAAGCGAGCAACAATGTATGGCTAAAAAAGGATTAAGATCGTGGGTCAAAGAGAACTGGGTAGATATTGCAAACAAAAAATCCGATGGTTCTTTTCCGAAATGTGGTCGGAGTGGTGGCGAAAAAAGAAAAAATTATCCAAAATGCGTGCCCATTGCAAAAGCAAGAGCGATGTCCAAAGGTCAACGTGCGGGTGCCGTAGCAAGAAAACAAGCTAAATCAAATACAGGACCTAAACCAACTAGAGCAGCAACCTTTGCTCCTAAAAGAAAGAAAATGGGATTAGGTGGATTAGTATGAGAAACGATTTTCAAATGAGAGAAGAACTAGCTAAAGGCGGAATGCCAGCTAGAAATAAAAAGAACTTTAGACCTACAAAGTCTGGAGCGGGTATGACTAAAGCCGGGGTCAAAGCCTATAGAAGATTAAATCCCGGTTCTAAACTAAAAACAGCCGTGACTGGAAAAGTGAAGCCAGGATCAAAAGCTGCCAAACGCAGAAAATCATACTGTGCAAGATCACTAGGGCAACTCAAAAGAGCCTCAGCAGAGACTCGTAACGATCCGAACTCAAGAATCCGTCAGGCTAGAAGGAGATGGAAATGTTAAAGAAAAAGAGAGCAATTAAAAAAGTTATTAAAGGTTTAAACAAAGCCTCAAAAACACACGCTGCTCAAGCTAAAACATTAAAAGGAGTTATCAATGGATCCAAAAAAGGGAACAGGAAAAAAGCCTAAAGGCTCAAACAGAAGACTGTATACGGACGAAAATCCTAGAGATACCGTTGGAATTAAATTTGCAACACCAGCAGATGCAAGAGCAACTGTTGCAAAAGTAAAAAAAGTAAATAAACCTTTTGCTAGAAAAATACAGATATTGACTGTAATGGAACAAAGAGCTAAAGTGATGGGTAAGAACGAAGTGGTTAGAATAGCTAAGAAAGGTAAAGATGCAATCAGAAAAACTAGAAGCACTTAAAAAAAGATATGAAGCTCAAGTAGCAGAGTCTTTAGCTACATTAAATATCTATGTTAGAAATTCCGTAGGCATAGGTGAACATCCTCAACATTTGGATGAAATGGATAAACTTCTACAAAAAATAGTAGATGCGGAAGAAAAAATAAAGGTGATAGAAAGATGGACGGATTAGAAATATTAGGAAAGTTAAGAAGAATAATTGAACAAAGATACGACGACCTCGTTGCAGCAATGACTAGCGGGGGTGTTGACAATATGGAAAAATATAACTATATGTTAGGACAGGTACGAACGTACCAGTATATATCACAGGAGATATCTAGCCTGCTAAAACAAAAGGAGCAAAATGACAGTGAAGGAACAATCATCAAAATCAAAAGAGATCCCGAAGCATAGAAGCGCATTAATCGAAAAATACGAGAGTGCCCCGAAACCTGAAAAAGAGGTAACAACAGAATTATCAAAACTTCCAAAACCTACGGGTTGGAGAATATTAATTTTGCCATTTAAAATGAGCGAAAAAACTAAAGGTGGTTTGTATATGGCAGAGACATCTTTAGAGAAACAACAAGTAGCATCACAATGTGGACTCGTTCTTAGAATGGGACCAGATTGTTATAAAGATAAAGAAAGATATCCAGACGGTCCTTGGTGCAAGGAAAAAGACTGGGTGGTTTTTGCAAGATATGCAGGATCTAGAATGAAGATAGAAGGGGGTGAAGTTAGAATGTTAAACGACGATGAAGTTCTAGCGACCGTGGAAAACCCTGAAGATATATTCCACGAATTTTAATAACCATAGGAGGAAACTATGCCAGCTGAAAAAAACACAGTTGATATTGATACATCGGGACCTGGAGCCGAAGTTCAATTAGAAGAAAACAAAAAACCAGAAACAGGAGAAGTGGAGGTTCAAAATGAAACAACTACTGAAAACAATACTCAGTCCGATGATACATCTGAGAAATCTGATGAGCAGTTGGATGTTCGAGACGACAAGGACAATCAAGAACAAAGTGAAGAGAAAAAAGAAGAAGTAAAAAAAGAAGACGAACACGAAAAGTATAGTGACTCAGTTCAGAAAAGAATTGCGAAACTTACTAAGAAAATGCGTGAAGCAGAAAGACAAAGAGAAGAAGCTATTGCTTTTGCAAAAAGAATTCAGGATGAAAATAAATCTTTGAATTCTAAAGTAAACGTTTTAGATACAGATTATGTAACTGAAATGGAAGGCAGAGTTAAATCTTCTTTGTTAGCAGCACAGCAAAAACTAATTGCTGCTAGAACTGCGGACGATAAAAAGGCAGAGGTTGAAGCTTTGACAGCCATATCTCAACTTGGTTATGAGCAAGCAAAAGTTGCTGAACTTAAAACCAAACAAGAAATGGATAAGAAGACAGCCGCTGAAGAAGCAAAAAATGTGCAAGAACAGAGACCATTTACACCAGCACCACCACAATTAGACCCTAGAGCAGAAGACTGGGCCTCTAAAAATGACTGGTTTGGTAAGGATAATGCTATGACTTACACAGCTTTTGATCTTCATAGAAAACTTACTGAAGAAGAAGGCTTTGATCCACAGAGCCCCGATTATTATAAGGAAATAGACAAAAGAATTAGGTTGGAATTTCCTCATAAATTTGATAAGCCTGAGGATACAAAGACGACAAGTAAACCTACACAGACAGTTGCATCTGCAACGCGTAGTTCAAAGACAAGTCGCAAAACGGTAAGACTCACACCAAGCCAAGTAGCAATTGCTAAAAAATTAGGTGTGCCACTAGAAGAATATGCGAAACAACTAATTAACACGAAGGAGGTATAGGCATATGACAAATAAAAAACCAACTCGTGCGAGCCAAACAAGAGAAAAAACAGAACGGAAAAAAGTTTGGACTCCACCATCGTACTTAGATACACCCAACGCGCCTGATGGATTCAGACACAGATGGGTCAGGACGGAAGTTCTCGGGTACGTCGATACTAAAAATGTACAAGGAAGATTAAGGTCCGGGTACGAATTAGTAAGAGCAGACGAATACTCAGAGGGTGAATTTCCAGTAGTCCAGGACGGCAAATATGCTGGGGTGATCGGGCACGGAGGCCTTGTGCTGACAAGGGTACCAAATGAGATTGCGCAACAACGTGCAGAATATTATGCTAGGTTAGCTAATGAAAACGTTGAAGCAGTAGATAACGATCTTATGAAGGAACAGGATAGTAGAATGCCTATCAATATTGATAAGCAGTCTCGTACAACCTTCGGTGGCAAGAAACGTTAATTTTTTAACAATTCTAACCAACGATTAAACAAACTAAGGAGAAACGAAAATGGCAAACGCGTCATCTGTAGGCTTTGGAATAAAGCCTTTAAAGAAAGCGGGTCAGAATAGAGACTCTGGCGGACTAGGAGAATATCCAGTAGCAGCTTCCTCTACAGCTATCTACAACCAAGATGTGGTTGCAATGGCTAACACAGGAAATGCAGCAGTAGCTGCAGCGGCGACTGAACAACTTTTAGGCTCGTTAAACGGAGTTTTCTTTACTAACTCGTCTACAAGTAAGCCGACGTTTCAAAACCACTTATTAGGCTCAAATGCAGCGACTGATATTGTGGCGTTTGTTACTGATGATCCACATCAGATCTACGAAATTAGATCTAATGCAACTGGAGTATCACAACAAACTGACGTTGGTAATACAGCTGAGATCTCTTACTTAGCGGGAGCGACTCCTAACTACATATCTAAAACAACTTTAGATGACAGTACGTTAGGGACAACTTCTCAACAATTAAAAATAGTTGGTGTAAGTAGAGACATTGATAACAATGATCTTACATCTGCTAATGTGGTGTGGAGAGTGGTGATAAGCGAACACTTCTTTAAACAACACGCAGGTATCTAATAGGAGGATATAATTATGGCGATATCACGTAATCAGCTAGTTAAAGAACTAGAGCCAGGATTGAATGCCCTATTCGGCCTGGAATATAAAAGGTATGAAAATCAGCACGCTGAAATTTATACTACTGAGTCATCTGACAGAGCTTTTGAAGAAGAAGTTATGTTGTCAGGTTTCGGAAACGCGCAAGCAAAACCTGAAGGTTCTGGTGTAGCGTTCGATAGTGCTCAAGAAACTTTCACAGCGAGATATACTCACGAGACAATAGCTCTTGGGTTTTCAATCACTGAGGAAGCAGTTGAGGACAACCTGTACGACAAGTTAGCTTCAAGATATACGAAAGCTTTGGCTAGATCGATGGCAAACACGAAACAAGTCAAATCAGTGAATCCGTTAATCCAAGGTCTACCAACGACTGATGGGTTTGATTCAGGTGATGGTGTTTCTTTATTTAACACTTCTCACCCTACAATCGCGGGTACATTTAAAAACACTTTAAGCGCACAAGCGGACTTAAACGAAACTTCATTGGAGCAGTCTTTAATAGACATCGCTGCAATGACGGACGAAAGAGGTCTTAAAATTGCTGCTAGAGGTGTGAAAATGATTGTTCCAAGTGAATTACAATTCACAGCTGAGAGATTGATGAAATCTCAAGGTAGAACTGGAACAGCTGATAATGACATAAATGCTATCGCATCTATGGGAATGGTTCCTCAAGGTTATAGAGTGAATAACTACTTAACTGACACGGACGCATTCTACATTATTACAGATGTACCAAACGGAATGAAGTATTTCGAAAGAGCACCTATCACAACTAAGATGGAAGGTGACTTCGATACTGGAAACGTAAGATACAAAGCTAGAGAAAGATACGTATTTGGCGTATCAGACCCTAGAGGTATTTTCGGCGTTGAAGGTGCGTAATACTCAATAAAAGAAAATTAAAAGGGGGCTTTCGAGCCCCCTTTTTTTATGATAAATAAGAAAGGCAACTATGAAGAACTTCCGTGTACAAATCAGAGCATATGGCTATTACGCAGACTTTGAGGTTATCTCAGAGGATGATGATAAAGCGTTTGAAAATGCACTAGTTGACAAGCTAGGAAAAAATGATATAAAATGGGAGAAAGATGGATTTATAAGTAAATCTAAACTATGGCTAACTTACGAGGAGATCATAGATGCAAACGCAAGTAAGGGACCTTTACAAAATGAAGAGGGGTCTCGAAACAGAATGGGCGGTGCAACAGCGTGACCACCAAAGGTACACTTTGGATATGGTTAGGATTGACAAAAAAATTAGAGAAGTTGTCAATCAAATCAAAGAAGAGGAAGCTAAAATAGCTACTCTTTCTGGTAAGATTGAAGACGCAGCACCCGAAGTTTCAGTAGCTACTTAGTAAAAAGCTACATCTTGGATAAATATCAAACCATATGACAGGCTCTCTTGCACTCTTTAAAAAATAAGAGTATAACTTCCTTACTATACAATTATAAATTGGTGCATAGACGCGTATAGTCGACGGCCTAGAGACTGTGTA
>WLWH01002302.1_pt1 | contig 10927 bp, 7 predicted proteins | sample 6712741 | NCBI WGS metagenome assembly WLWH01 (sample SAMN12718694, study PRJNA515312) | sponge metagenome | isolation source: marine sponge | host: Mycale hentscheli | place: New Zealand: South Island, Marlborough, Capsize Point | collected 2003-05-01 | reverse complement strand
ACATAGCTGATATAAACGATCTACGAAATCGATTAACCCCTGAAAAAAGAAAAGAATTTATGCAAGAAATAAACAAAAATTTCAATGAAAACAGATCACCTATATTTAGAATACCGAGGGGCAACCAACAAGAGATAGCAGAAATTATTAAAAATTATACTGGACTGCCTGGCACCAAACCTGCAGAAACCCTAGACCCTGCAAAACTAAGTGTCCAAGACAGAGCAGCCATTAATATTAAAAATTTAAATGAACAACTAGACAGACTAAATAAAAAGAAATCAGTGTTTGATATAGCTGATACCTTCCTAAAAGCAGAAAAAGATCGCGCCACGGCTCAAGCAAATTACGACAAGCAACGTGCTGACATCGTTAGGTCATACGAAGAAAGCCTAGGCAATCTCCGCGAAAGCGTAGAGCAACGGATACTAGCTCTACGCATACAAGGCATACAGAAAGCAAACGAAATAGAGGATCAGCGTGCCGCTAACCAACTAGCTCAACTACAAGGAGCCAATAGGGCCGCATCCCAACAGCAACGAGAAGACGCTGTTTCCGCTGGAACGCGACCTGAGCTTGCGGCAACTGCACAAACAGTTGACGATGCCTTCAGAGCTATCGCCGAAGCAGAACTAAGCACAGAACAGAAAAAAGCACAAATCAAACGTGACGCAGCATTTGAGGTACTGAAGCTAGAACTAGAGGGCGAAAAATTCAAAGTCCAGATAGCTAAACAAGTATCCAGGCTAAACCTACAGACAGCACGCAGAATAGAGGACATCAATCTAAACATTGCCAGAGCAAATGAAGTTACTGCCTCTAACAGGTTTGACCTAGAAGTAGCCATAGCCAAACTACGTTTAGACGTACTAGAGCAGGAACAAAAAGTAGAGCAACAACGCTTAGCAGACTTTGGAGCGACTGAAGCAGCACAACAAGTTCAAACTATATTAGATGCAATTACAGATGCAAAAACCAAGCTAGACAATGCTAAACCCCCTCAAGCACTGAACGCTCTAGCCCCCGTAGGAGGCGGAGGCGTATCCACTGCGGGTGTAGACAGCGCTACCAAAAAAGCAATAGAACAAGAAAAGGAGCTAATAAAACTTAAACTAGAAAGTCTTGACATAACAGATAGAGCAAATAGAAATGCTGCTTTTGCTGCCCTTGACAGCATAAAAATAGACAGCCAGATCAAAATAAATAAGCTAGTTAATACCCAAACAGACCAGCTTAAGGCACAAGTTCGCCTAATAGAACTACAGAACGACGGACTGACAATAGAACAAGCCCGCGCCGTTCAAGTAGTTGAAGCTTTAGTTGCCGCTCAACTGGCGCGACTTGACAATCTAAAAAGTGCTTATGAAACATTAAAAGCTGACACCGCAGATGCAACTGTTATTAAAGAAATCGAAGAAAAATTAAACGGTGTAGCAAAAGCCCGCGCAAAGATAGTATCTGACGGCGCTAAAGCAACAGAAAACGCAGCGGTTCTAAACAAAGACTTATCAGATACCGAGAAAATAGCTGAAAGTGTTGCAGATCAACTGAGCAACGGCATAACCGACGCACTTATTGGAGCAATCGACGGCACCAAAAATCTGGGTGAAGCGTTCCAGGAACTGGCATCAGACATCCTTGCTGCAGTCGGCAAAGCACTAATCCTTAAAGCAGTCACCACAGCAATCGGCGGCGTAGGCGCGCCAGGTGGAGGCAACGGTACAGGACTGATGGGCCTACTCGGATTCGCCGAAGGTGGCTTCGTTACCGGCCCAACACCGGCCCTAGTTGGCGAAGGCGGTCAGCCCGAGTACGTCATCCCCGAGTCCAAGATGGCGTCAGCAATGTCTCGTTACGCAAGCGGCGAGCGCGGCGAATCTGTTGTTGATGGAGCGACTTCTGGGCCAAGGGCTGGCGGAACAGCTGTTGCTGAACCACCTACACAGATCAACATCAGCGGCGGAGTAATGCAGTTCGGCGGTGACGATTACATCCGCAGGGATCAGATCCCTGGAATCATTGATCAAGCCAGCGCCAAAGGTGAAGCACGCGCTCTACGCCGACTGCGTAACTCCCCCTCAACCCGTCGTAAGGTTGGAATATGACGACCTACGCCTTAGGCCACTACTTCCGGTTGCTTCGTGATGACGACACCATCGCGGTTGCAGTGCAGAACTTTTTCATCGGTTCTCAAGTCACGCACGAAGGCAACGTTTATACATTCGCACCCTTCGGCTTCAGCGGTGTGAGCACCAGCAGGCAAGGCGACCTAGAGCCCACCTCAGTTGTCTTCCCCAACAACCAGATCTCAAAGGGTTACCTAAGCGATGCTTTACGAGGCATGAGCTACGAAGGCATACCTATCGACAACCGCCCATGGAAACGCCCCTACGTGGGTGAAGTGGATGTCTGCTTAGTTGACCCAGACAACAGAACAGTAATCAACCGCCTGTTCAAATACACCGGTCAATGCACTGCTGGTGGCTGGGACGACACCGCTTTAACGTTAGAGCTATCAAGCATTCTCGACGCTGTCACTGCTGATGTCCCAAGTCGAACGCTCATCCAAAGACAAGTCGGAAGCCTGCCAATCAGCTCCAACATACGAATTAATTGACCTCATCGGCCAACCGTATATCTACGGAGAGTGGGATTGCATCCATGTTGTACTAGAAGCCCTAGATCGCATGGGCATCGACGCCCCACCGATGAATCAAGCCTGGTACGAAATGCCAGTAAGGCAGTGGGCGAGAGACCTGCTGCGGTGGGGAGATCGAGTAAAAGAACCTCTTTATGATGGGGATGTGCTTGTGTGGGCAAACCCACCCGGATTTGCTGTTGTATGGAACAAGGGATACCTACACATCAACGAGCAGCTGGGGAAGGTCCACTGGTTCCCCTTGAAACTTATAAGCTCCCACTTCTCCCGTACGAGCGAGACCTCATTGCGCAGCTCGGTATTTCGGAAGAAGACTATCGAGAGTTTGCCGCCGAAGTAAGCAGCCGCATTCGCTACGACCAGCTAGAAGGCGTCCCAGTTGCGGCAGCCGCAGTTCCAATCCTTATCAACCTTGCGATTGGTCTGGTATTAACTGGCGTCAGCATGTTGCTGGCCCCCAAGCCACAAGCGCCAGACCAGAAAAAGCAACAAAGATTTGAAATATCGAGCAGGACAGGTCGGACGCGATTCAACAACAGCGTCGGCTTTGATGGTGCGCCATCTCTTGCTCAGCTAGGAAGTCGCATCCCAATCCCCTTCGGGATGTTTGAGGACGAAACCAATATTGATGCAGACATCTTCAAGCAAAGCGGAGGCATTGTCGTTGAACCTTTGCTGGTCTGGTCACGTATGACTAGCCACGGCAAGTTTCAAACACTGAAATTCCTAACAGTCATTGGACAAGCAGGGATTGCAAAAGTACCTGAGCTGGCTGGTATTTTCCTAGGTGGCCAATCCATAGGCAACTTCTACAAAACGAACTACTGGATCGCTTACAAAAGCGTCGTAGACGATAACCGTTTGTACCTAACTGATCAGCTGTATGGAGAAGCAGCAGAAGGACCAGACGGCAACGGAGGCATCTTTGTCTGTCCAACACTTGAGGGTGACCGCGAGCCTGGTTTCAGTGCTGCCTACACACCAGCCAACACAACAAGCTTCGGCGTTTATCAGACCATCCCCAACGGTGGCAACTGGCGTCTGAACTGGGAAGTCATATCGTTCCCTGAGCTTGAAGATCAAAAAGACGACCCAAAGGAATTCATCCAGACGCAACGCAAAAAGATTGCAGGTGAAGAAAGCAAGAAACGAGAAGACGGCATGAAGGGCATCGGTCGGGCGTACTCAAACAAATGCGGTGTGGTTGCTTATAACGGCAACAGCTACAGCCTGCCAACCGAAATAACAAACGTAAACCTTGGCGACACAATCACATACCGAGTTGATGGAGGTCAATTTAATTACGAGAACGCAAAGCTGAACCCAGACGCTGGTGTCGGCATCGAGGATTTAAACAGCACAACCAACACCACCAGAGAAAGAGTCGACGACGCACTCCAGCCTGGAGAGGTATTCATGATGAACAGAACACTGTTCCGCGTAGAAACTAGACCTGGCGATATATGGACAGGTTCAGCAGGCGAATTCAACTACACCTTGAAGGTGATCGGCTTCACTGGTGCGAACAGAACTATCGGCGTTATTGGCACAACAAACATCAGGAGTTATGTGCTTAGTGACGGCGGAGACGTTCCCCCACTGGATGGATACAAAGGAACTGGCTGGTATTCCTTAAGCAAAGTCGACTTCGGTCAAGTCAAGAACACCCGAGCTGTTGATGTAACCGAGATCGGCATCAGGAGCAACGTATGGGCAAGAGCCAACGGTTTGTTCAACTTCAACGAAACACCCGAGCCAGAAAAGCTCAGGCAGATGGACGAGGACGGCTACACCATCAAGAGTGGAACGATCACCAAATACATGAGGCGAACAGCTTTCTTCATGTTGGCTGTCCGTGACCCAAACGACATCAGAGGTTATGACCAACAAAACGGCACTGAAGATTCACTAAGCGACGACTTGCTAGAGGGTTACGACATCTTGGGTGATGTCAGCTTTGCTGTTTCAGGCTCCACTCCTGTTGATCAGTTCAGCTACATAAGAATCAGACATCCAGAACAGAAAGCGCTTGAGTACCGCTTAATACCCAAGCCAGCAACAACAATTATCAGGAACCAAGACGTACAAAACCAGAGCGCCTTGGTGTTGAATACATCTGGGGAGCTAAGAGCCCAAGAAGTACATTCTCCGTATTACGGAAACTTTAGGCTGCAGTTCAACGCAACCGAAATACCTTTAGCGGAGCTTCTAGACCTACCAGAAGTACAGGCTGGTGAATACACAGTCCCACCAAGACAGGAAGATTGCGTTGTAAATAGCGCACCAGACACAACCCCACCCCAAGGTGGAGGATACCTCCAAGCCTTCTTGGAGTCTCTCGACGGAGGCAGCTGGAACTTAAAACCACACCCCTCTAACTTACGAAAGAACGTTTACGGTCAGCGTCGCACCGCCACTTTTGAAGCGGTCTCAGACCGTGGAGCAAGAATAAGAATCAGGGCAGATGGCACAGTAATCGACGCAGGTGGTGAAGCAAGACTTGCAAGCCACGGCACAGCAAAAGCTTGGTCGGCTGGATTTACATTCGAGACAATTTCTGGAGACATTAGAGACGGAGAAGTTTTCAAGGCTACTAGGAACACCACAGCAACCTGGCACGGTCAATGGTTTGGAATCAGGAGCGCAACCCGCCAATACACAGCTGGAGCGTATTGCCGCACAACAATTCCTGGCTACACAACAAGTCGTGAGTTTGAAGACAACGCAGCCATCAAAGAATTAAGTCCGTACCAAGAGATCAGCAAGAGTTGTGACGACAGCCCAGAATTCTCAATCACCTATGTAAACGAAAGCGTTGGCGTTGAGCCTGCCCCGAATTACTACGCGATGTCAATGCTGGGGTTCAAGCTGCGTTCGATGAACCGAACCAGCTCTTTCAACCAAGTGCAGGTGTGGCTACCTAATGGCATCTCTATCAACCGCTTACAACCTCAGTTGTTCAAAGACGGTCAAGGGTTCGGACCATCGAACAACTTTGCTGACTTTGCCTACTACCTGCTAACAAACGAAGATGCAGGCAGTGGTGCCCTAGGGCGTGAGATCAACGAGAAGTTAGTCGCCCGTGGCTGGTTTGAATACACCGCCAGATTCCTTGACGGCTACTGGATGCGATTTGATGGAGCGCTTTCTGACTCCACAAATATCCGTGACTACCTAACGGAACTTGCACCATATTTCTTGTGCAACTTCGTGATGATCAACGGCAAGTTTGCATTGAAGCCAGCCTTACCAATGGCAGGTGACCGCTTGAATGAAGGACCCATTGACATCGCGATGATGTTTAACGATGGAACGATTGTCGATGGAAGCTACAAGCTGACGTATCTATCGCAAAGCGAACGTCAAGACTTCCGCGCCAACATGATCTACCGCAAGAGCCAAAAGAATGCTCTTGTCGAGCAGCGTTCAATCATGGTGCAATGGCGCTGGGACGAGAACGAGGACAGCGACGATACCAACAACATCACCACTGTCAACCAAGAAGACTTTGACCTAAGTGCGTTCTGTACTAGGCGCTCACATGCATTCGCCGCAGCTCGCTACCTGCTCAGCATCCGCCGCCGCGTGGATCATGTGGTGGAATTCAAGACCAACCCTGAAGGTCTAAGCCTTGCACCCGGTGACTTCATCAGGCTTGAGACACTGATGGCCCCCTACGAAAACTTCCAGAACGGCATCATCAGAAACGACGGCAGGGTCGTAAGCGTCGTCCCCATTGAGGATGGAACGTACTCTGTTTATGTCTTCCGTGCAGGTGCTGATGACGTGGTGCTTGAGGACGTGGAGTTCATCAACAACCAAGTCACAGACGAGTCTTTGTATGGAGCGCTGTTCAACGTACCAAACATTGCCCGCCGCTTAGGGGTGTATGCCGTAGAAAGCATCGGCATCGAAGAGGACGGTCTAGTCAAGATCACAGGTTCTCACCACCCAGTCTTCGAAGATCTCTCCAGTAAAATTGTTTATGACGTTCTACATCCGTCAGAGCAGTTCCGAGTCGTTGAAGAAGGAGCACCAGGCTAATGGACTATCCACAACTGGCCCCTTCATCTCGAAGTTTTGACCCTGGTGACTACGCCGTCAAGAAGTACAACGCTCAGGATGGAGCGGAGTTCCGCATTCTTTACGGCGACAAGCGAGTTGGGATGAGGATGCAACTGACGTACTCCAACATTGCAGACAGCTACGCTCAAGATTTTGTGGAGCATTTCCACGAGATGAAGGGCACCTTTACGCAGTTCATCCTCGGCACAGGAAACGCTGGAGCGAAGAAGGGATGGGAAGCCGACCCCAACTATCTAGGCAGTGAGTTCTGGGGCAGCCGGTGGAGATATGAGAAAGCGCCGCAGCTACAATCGGTATATCCAGGCGTCTCGACTGTCAATGTCAGCCTGATTGCTGCCACACTTCCTGTTTAGCGATGAAGTTTTATTCAGGACAACATGGCAGGATGCTAATCGACGGCACAGTCGCCGCAAAAGTAACGGACTGGTCCTTCAACACGTCGATGTCGCCGCTGGCCACGACAACGCTTGAGGACACCGACAGCAACTTCATCCACGGTCTACGCAGCACCACTGGATCGTGCAGCCTTTACTACTACGACTACGTTGTCGGCGGAACCCGCAAGAACGATGCAGTCACCCTGATCGAAAAGCTAATCCAAGCACGCACCACTGGAGCGGACCCTGGTATTGCACCTGAACCCCAGAACGTAACGCTACGCCTGCAAGTTGTGGTTGATGCCAACACCACCCGTGAGATAGAAGTTGAAGTGCTGTTGACTTCAGCCGCAATGACAATGAGCGTAGGGGAAGTGCTATCTGCTCAGGTCAGCTTCCAAGTGAACGGCGCTCCTAAGGCCGTAAGACTATGAGCGTCTATCTAGGTGAAGCTGGAGCGGTTGAGATCCGCCGCCAAGGTGAACCCGTTGAGGTAGTGCTTGGCATTGAGGATGTCTTTGTTGCAGAGAACCGATTCTCTCTGGACTTCGACCCCATCTTTGATGGCCCACGTCCCAGTCCTTTGATCACTGGCGACCAAGTCGAGTTCAGGACTGTTGACGGCAGTGACCTAGTCCTAGTCGCTGGGATGACGGACTCCGCTGTCACCCGCTGGGTTCATGTTGACCAGCTAGGCGGCATCCGTCTTTACGACAGCTACGAAGCAGCAGTAACCGGCGGCAAGACTGGAGCGATTGCACTAGAGCAACCAACCGCTGACCAAGAAGTCATCGTCGATGTAGCCAACGTTTTTTATAACTGCGTTGCACAGATGCGGAGCTGGGAGATCACAACCAACCGCGAAACAGTTGACACCACTATCCTCGGCGAAGAATACCGCCATCAATACGACCAAGGATTAATCAGCGGTCAGGGCAGCATCAACGCTATCTGGAGCTATAAGTACTCAGATTGCGACGATGATTTTGAGTCAGATCAAGAGCTAGCGCACTATTTCTCACACCTTGTCATACGGTTCCGCGAGGGAGCCCGCTTCAAGGCTCACTTCTTTGTGTACCGCAGCGCTACAGATTCCGTCTGGTACGAGTGCGACTGCATCTGCACCAGCGTGGGGATGAGCTTTGCACCGGGCACGGTGATCGATTCAACGATCCAGTTCGTCACCACTGGGCAAATCTGGCTGAAGCAGGGTCAACCCCCTGGCTACCTCTTACAAGAGGATGGCGACTTGATTGACCTGGAGCAGGGGACAGGCAGTTTGGAACTAGAGTTCGATGCCTAAAATACAAGAAGGAACGTTGTACTAGCGCTGTGGCTGACAAGAAAATTTCTGAGCTAACAGCCCTAGCAGGTGCGCTAAACGCAGCTGACGCCCTAGCAATTGCAGATGATAGCGCAAGCCAAACCAAGAAAATTAGCCCTAAGGAACTCATCGAGAAGGGCGTTCTGCTCATCGCTGATGGGTCAATCCCCGCCGACAAGATAGACAGCACAGGCGGCATACCCCCTGGAGCGATTGGTACAGCAGAACTAGCTGACGGAAGCGTCACCGCGATCAAGCTGGCAGATAACAGCAGCGGCAACGTTGCGGCAACGCTACCAGCAGCAGGCGTCCGCGTCGGTCAAGTTGCACTAGAAACAACCACAAACAAGTTCTACTGCTGGGACGGCAGCCAATGGGTCGCAGTAAAAGCAGGCGGCAGTGTAAACGAGATCACCCCAGTGACTGGCGGCTTGTTGCAGGTCGTCATCAATCAAGTCGATGACTCGGTCACGATTGACTGCGTCTTCAATGACACCACCGGTCCCGCCCAATTCTTCGCTGGACCAACCGCCGCAGCTGGTCAGGTATCAGCTCGTAACATCATCGGCGAGGACCTACCAACAGCAAGCGCAGCAGAGAAAGGCGCAGTCCAAGTCAATGGCAACGGCCTGATCGTTGAAGACGATGTCCTAAAGATTGATAACAATGTCAGCCCCACCAACGGGCTGTTCCACATCTGTGATGTTGATGCAAACGGTCTTGTCATCAACCACCGTGCCATCGAGGGTTCAGATGTACCCACCGCTAACGACTCCACCGTTGGCGTCATCCGTCCTGGCGTTGACCTAGCTGTTGACAACACGGGAGCCCTTAACCACATCAACAAGATTGATGCACCCGGCACCTACACCAAAGTCACCGTCGACATAACCGGTCACGTTGTCTCTGGAGCGGGACTAACTGCTGACGACCTACCGACTGACATCCCAGCAGGAAACCTCAGCGGTCAAATTGAAACCGACCAGCTTGCGGAATGCAGCGTCACCGGCCCCAAGATCTGTGACTATGCCACCTGCTTGATGCAGGAAGATAACCCTGGAACGGGCGACTTCCTTGGGCAGTTCTGGTTCACCCCATCCACTGCACAGCTGCGGGTCTACGCAAGAGGTTCAGGTCCTGAGAACATCTGGGTCCCAGTCGGATTCGGAAGCCTGCAGGCAAACAACTTGCGCTGGCTTGGAACGTACGACGCAGACACAGACACAATCGTGAGCTTGACCGCTATTGGAGTTAGCGCAGGACTAACTGCTGGCGGCGCATTCCCGCAAGCAACGGACGAGCTGTCTGGCGGTTACTTCTTGTGCCAAGTAGCAGGAAACAATTGCAGCCAACCAAGCTTGAATGGCATCAGCCACGATGCAGGCGACTGGGCATTGTGTCTTGACAGCGTCCAAGGCTGGATCCACGTTGACGCTGCTGCCCCTGGCGGTGGTGGTGGTGGCTCCGCTCAGTACTTGAACGACCTACTCGACGTAACAATCGGTGGAGCGGGCGGTCCATTCTCTACCGCACCAGCACTGGCGCTGTCTGACCGCAACCTGCTGAAGTACGACGGCGGCGAAGGCGTTTGGAATAACACCAACCTCATCGATGGAGGTTCTTTTTAAAGCTCATAGAATGTTGCAAGCGGTTGTATAACCGTCAGCCCGCTGGATAGCGAAATGGCCACAACGATTGTTATCAAGAATTCTGCCACAGGTGGCAAGATTCCAGACGCCTCAGCTCTTGTTACGGCAGAGCTAGCGCTTAACCTGACCGACCGCAAGCTATACAGCAAGGATGCTGGTGGCAACGTCTTCGAGATTGCAGGTGGTGAAGGAGCAAACGTTCCAGGTGGAGACACACCCCCACCCAATGGCAACAGCGTTGGAGACCTGTTCTTCGACACCACGCTCAACCAACTGCTGTACTGGGACGGCACCGCTTGGGTACCGATTGCAGGTGACGAGGTCCAGAACCTTGACGACCTAAACGACGTAACAATCCTCAACCCGCAGCAGGGTGAGCTACTGGTCTGGAACGGCACGAACTGGACGAACAGCGATCCAGGCTACTTAACCGAAGCCGAGGTCAACAACATCCTGAGTGGATTGAATCCCGATGGAACGCCCAACGTTGGCGGTAAGGAATATCTCCAATCAGGCGATGACGTTAGCGAGCTAGCAAACGATGCTGGCTACTTAACTGAAGCTGAAATCAACAACATCCTAAATGGGTTGAATCCCGATGGAACGCCTAACGTTGATGGCACCGTTTATTTAAAGCCAGGAGATAACGTCAGCGAGTTAGCAAACGATGCTGGTTATTTAACCGAGCAAGAACTGATCGACAACATTGACGACGGCTCACTTGATCTACCCTTTGTGCCCCTCGGCAGCTGGGCAGCAATCCCGGAGTTGGTCTGATGGCACAACTACAAGACACAGACGACTTTCTCGTTAATCGCTCCAACACCACCCA
>WLWH01002301.1_pt1 | contig 10928 bp, 8 predicted proteins | sample 6712741 | NCBI WGS metagenome assembly WLWH01 (sample SAMN12718694, study PRJNA515312) | sponge metagenome | isolation source: marine sponge | host: Mycale hentscheli | place: New Zealand: South Island, Marlborough, Capsize Point | collected 2003-05-01 | reverse complement strand
TACCAAGATCTCGTTCTTAATAATATCACCTAGTCCATTGTCCCGAAGCCAGTTAAACGCCGCTTCTTTATTTGCTTCTGTAATAGTAGCACGATACGACGTTGAAACTTTAAGATGTGATCCATCTGAAAGTTTTAATTCTGCTAAACCCATCTCGCTCATCATAGTAGGTATAACCTCACCTGATATGCGTTGGTATTCTTTTTTTAAATCTTTAATGTTGTTCTCACTTGTCTCTATTCTTTTATGTAAGCCCTCCAACATTGCAACTTGATCTGCAAGAGACTGAATGTTTTCAGTTTTACTCATTGCATCTTGTTGATCTTTTTCAAAATCAATTGTCATCTATTTCTCCTTTCTCGTATAGATTAATCTCAATAGGATAATATTTTCTTTCTTGTTTATCCCACTTCAATACATTGTATTTACCGTTTGTAATATCAGATACAATAGAACATGCAACACCAATGATTGCAGGATCTCCTGTCAACAATAAATAATCTTCTGGTTTATAATTTCTTAAACCTTTTCTTAATTTAAAAATTAATGGACCAGGAGAAAAAATCATTTGAGAAAACTCTGGTAATAAAAAAATAAAATCATTAGTTGTAGAATAAGCAGCTGCACCCATAATATTTATTTTAGGAGTACCTGCTTTGCTTCCTGGTATTTCTTGTATTACGTAAACTTTTCTTTCTGACATTGACAAACTATATAAACATGTTTATATAAATGTCAACTAGAAAGAAGAAAAAAAATTATGAATTATAAATTTAAAACTAAACCCTATGCACATCAATTAACTGCATTGGAAAAATCGTGGAACAAAGAAAACTTTGCCTATTTTATGGAAATGGGTACAGGTAAAACAAAAGTATTAATAGATAATGTTGCTATGTTATATGACAAAGGCAAGATTGATGGTGCTTTAATTATTGCACCAAAAGGTGTTGTTAAAACTTGGTACGAACAAGAATTACCTACACACTTAGCAGATCATATAGAGAATGTGTCTGTATTGTGGCAAGCTAATATTACAAAAGGACAACAAGAAAAATTAGATTCTTTGTTTGAAATAGATAGTGCACTACATATTTTAGTTATGAATGTTGAAGCTTTATCTACAGAAAAAGGTGTGAAGTTTGCAAGTAAATTTATTAACTCACACAAAACTTTAATGGCTATTGATGAGTCTACTACAATAAAAACTCCTACAGCTAGACGTACTAAAAATATTATTAAGATGGGAGTAAACGCTAAGTATAAAAGAATTATGACTGGTTCTCCTATTACAAAAAACCCACTGGATTTATATACTCAATGTGAGTTCCTTGATCCGTGGTTACTGGACTTTGCTTCATACTACGCGTTTAGAAATAGATATGCTGAAATGAAAACAATGCATCTTAGAGGACGATCTATTCAAGTTGTTGCTGGCTTTCAAAATCTAGGAGAGCTATCAGATAAGGTAAAAGATTTTTCTTACAGAGTATTAAAAGAAGATTGTTTAGACCTACCACCAAAAAACTTTGTTAAACGTCACATCACATTAACAGCAGATCAAAAAAGAATTTACGAACAAATGAAAAAACATGCAATCGCTATGTTAAATAAAAAAGTTACTACAACAGTAACTGTGTTGACACAGCTAATGAGACTTCATCAAATTACATGTGGTTATGTAACAGCAGATGATGGGACCATACAAGAAGTTGAAAGCAACAGACTCAATGAATTAATGTCTGTGCTTGAAGAAACTGAAGGTAAAGTTATTATATGGGCTAACTATCAATTTAGTGTAAGTGATATTATAGAGAAGATAACTAAAGTATATGGTCCAGATTCTTATGTTCATTACTATGGACTAACTCCTCAAGAAGATAGACAAGACTATATTCGTAAATTTCAAAACGATCCTAAGTGTAGATTTATTATAGGTACACCTCAAACAGGTGGTTATGGTATTACACTTACTCAAGCTAATACTGTTGTTTATTATTCTAATGGTTATGATTTAGAGAAAAGACTTCAATCAGAAGATAGAGCTCACCGTATTGGCCAAAAGAAAAATGTAACTTATATTGATATTATTGCAGAAGATACAATTGATGAAAAAATTGTAGAAGCTTTACGAAGTAAAATTGATATTGCTAGTCAAGTTATGGGTGAAGAATTAAAAGAGTGGATTTAAAATTATTTTTTAATTAATTTGTTAACTTCTGGTAAATAAATATAATTTAATTTACTTTTTTCAAATAATTCTTTTAAATCTTGCATGGTTTCAACTAATACTTCACCGGGTAAATTTAAACTAGTGTTTATTAAAATAGGCACATTAGTTAATTTGTAAAATTCTTTTATTAAACTATGAAAATGCAAATTGTTTTCTTTGCTAACTGTTTGAATTCTTGAATCATTGTTTTTAGATAAACCTGCTTTTAAAATATTTTTATTCTTTATATTAAAAACATACATCATATAGGGAGATTCTTCAATTGGCATATCAAACCAGTCTTTGGCTTTTTCTTTTAGTATAGAACATGCAAAAGGTCTAAACCATTCTCTTTTTTTAATTAAATTTAATTTATCATGAGCTTTTTCGTGTATTGGATTCATTAATAAAGATCTATTTCCAAGTCCTCTTTGTCCTTGCTCACTTCTAGATTGAAATATTGCAACTGGTTCTTTCAATAAAACTTTTGCTACTTCTTCAGGTGTTGTGTGTAAAATATTATAATTAGAAAAAATACTTGTATCTATTTCCTGTGGAATACCTAAATAAATTTTATTATTATTTATTTTATTTTTTAAAAAATAGTTTGCTGCACCCAGACTTAGTCCAAAATCTCCATTAAATGGATCACAAAACAAATTATTAAATTTATGAATTAATTTTGAATTATATAAAACATTTTGAGCACATCCTCCTGTGAAATGTAAGTTACTATTAATGTTTAATTTATCTATAAATTCATTTAATTGATTTTCAAAATTATTTTGAATTTTAGCAGGTCTTTTATCATACAAACTCCAAGCCATAGTTTTTCCACAATCATATCCACTTTCAAAATGTTCTTCTGAAAATATTTCATAACGTTTACCAATTTCATTTTTTTCAGTTAAAATATGTTTTAAATCTTTATTAAAAGTATAAAAACTTTCATTTTCAAATGAATCTTCAAACACAGCTCCTCCACCATCACAAACTAAAATATTTTTTATAGCCTTTTTCCAAGTTAAGCCACAATATGCATGAAATAAATGATGAAATTTGTCAGCGTAATATATTACTTCTATATTTTTAAGTTTTTTATTTCTTTTAAATATATCAGCCCATACTCCTACACTGCTAAATTCAGCATGAGATATTATTATCCTATCAATTTCAAGTTTTTCTATTTCTTGTATTAAACTTTTTGATGGAAAAGAAAAATGTTTAAATCTATTATATCTATCTATTTGTGTATGAAATATTATTATATTGTTTTTAATATATGTAACACATCCATCATGTGATGCGTAAATTGAAAGTATATTCATATTAATGAAAATAAATTTTTAATTTTTTATATTAAATCTTTCGCTTTACCTAAAATTGGTTTGTATTTAGTTTTATTTTCTTCTCTGTATGCATGTAAAAATTGTTTTCTTGGTGTGCCTTCTGTTACACTACAATGTATCCATCCCGAGTTAGGTTCTCCAGGAACGTAGTACTCGACGATCAGCTGATCCCATTCAAGCTCTCTATATATCCAATCTGCAAGTTCGGCATTGTCGACTCCTACACATTCAAAATCCGCCGCTTCTGCACGCGAGTGCTGGCTGTTGATCGAGCTACCGATGGCTTGGCAAAGCTGCGGGGAACGGAACCCTGACGTGACTTTAACTCTACCAAAATGATCTCTTACCGGTTGTAAAATTTTTTCACAAAGTGTTTTTAATTTTTCTATTTGTTCTGCATTAGGATTATTATTGATACCTTTACGTATCGCAGTGTCTGATTTAATTAGCTCTTGAAGAGTGAAATTACGTGTAAGTTCCATTTTTATTTCATGTAGTTCATGAGTAAAGCTAGAATTATTGACCCCATTCCAGCAACAATCATATATTCAATTCTTTTAATACGTTCTCTCATTTCTTTTATTTGTTCAAACGTTTGTTTCTGCATAATACGACACAGTTTTTCATGATGTTCTATTTTTTGTAGTGCAGATTTTTTAGCCATTATGTTCTTCTTAACCTCTCACGAATTATTTGTTCTTCAGGAGATAGTAATGCCATCTCGTTTGATGTCAAGTTAGTATTTGGATCCACTGCTTGCGCTTGATTAGTTATATTTGGTTGAACATTTGCAGGCATAGGTGTTGCCGGTAAGTTAGGTGTATCGACTGTCTCTAAAGAAAAATCATTTAAGTCAATATCAAAAGTATCATTAAGATTTAAAAATTTCATTTGTGATCTCATAGCTCTTAAATAAGGTAGCGCTTCTCTGTATACATCGAACGTACCTAAGTTCTGTGCAATTTCTCTGAACCTTTCTCTAATATCATCTGATGGAAAATAAGGTTCATACTTTCCTCTTCTTAAATTACTAAAAGTTTGTGTTGTAAGTTGTCTATCTTGAAATGTTTGTCTTAATGAATTTGAATTAACACCTAAAGTTTCTGCAGCATTAATATTTTTAAACATTTCTTTTTGTACATTAAATCTTGCTTTGTTAGATTCATAAAATCTTGTAACAATATCATTAGGATTAATTGGTCCACCTCTTAATAGTCCAAAGAAACCACCTGTAAATTCTCTTCTAGCATTTCTTATACCTGTTTGGTATTGAGATATTTTAAATCCCATAGCTTTTAGTGGATCAACTTTAGTAGGTCTAAATCCTGCTAGTCCAGCTATCTGATCATTTAATCCTAAAACTTCTCCGAGTTTATTTGGCTTACCTGTAGCTGCTTGTGCTATTCTTATGTAAGGTTTGTATTGTGGTAATAATGCTTCCATTAAATGTCTAAATCTAATTTGTGCCACATCTCCACTTGGAGTTTGATCTGTATATAAAACTTTACCTTCTCTTGTTCTACCACCTCTAAGAGTTAAATCTGTTGCAGCCTCTGTCCAAATAGATTCATCTAAAAAAGGTGCTGCTAGTTCTTTACTTGCTTCTTCTATACCATCTGTGAATCCTTTTAAAATTGTATCACCATCATTTGTTGCTGCTGTTATTTCATTAAGTAAAGTTCTAAAAGGTTTTGCAACTACATCGTATGCATTACTGTGACTAAAATCTATGTATTTTAATTCACCTGTTTTTTCATCTCTCATTGGTATTAGTGTAGAGTTTCTAGACCAATCAGGTACGAACTGACGTAGTGCTTCTAACTCTTCTTTTGATACATTGTATAATGCTTTAGATCCTTCTACTAACATTGCAGGTACCGCACCTAATGTAAAAGCCATACCTGATATTCTAGTTGCACCTATTCTATAAAAAGGGTTATCATTTTTAACCACTGTTCCTGTAGCTGCATCAATTACCCATGGTGCTATATTAGTTCCAACAGTTGGTTTTGAGTGTCTCATTTCTTTTAATGCTTGGCCGCCAATGTTTGTAGTTGTTCTAAGCATTTCAGATGGGAAAGACATAAAGTTACCAACAGGTAATGCTCTTGCTGTTCTTACAAAATCTCCAACATAGTTATAGTTTGGAACCGTATTCTTAACAATGTCAGCTGCATCCGTTTTAAGTTTAGTTAAAAACTCTGCATCTGTTGGGTCAATTTTAACACCTCTTCTTATGCCATCTTTTATCAATGCATCTTGTCTTCTATTTAATTCTACAAAGTAGTTTGTAATTTTCCAGAAGTCATCCTCTGCAACGTACTTACCTTGTAAATATGCAGGAACTTTTTTAAGTTTATTAAGGAAAGGGTTAACAATTTTATCAAGATCCATTATGCTGTCACCATAGTTTACATCTCTCATTAGATTTTTTAAATCTCCTATTTGAACTTGTGAGTTTACAACACCTAGCTCTAATAATTCTCTGTAAGCTGCTTCAAAGTTTTTATCATCAAATCTTGTATTTTTTAAATTACCAACACCTGATATCTGCCAACCTTTTCTAAAAGAATCACCTAATAGTTTTGGATTCAAAAACCCTTCAAACAAAATACCATTAGCACCAGCAAATGCACCTGCACTAATAATGTTACGTAAGTGAGTAGGTATAGATAAAACTGTTTTTGCTAGCTGTGCTGTAGCTTTTGGAAACAATAATAAATTTCTATATAAAAAACTTACACCTTTTTCTGCTGAACTTGCTCCTTCTCTTCCTCTTACAAACTGTGTTAAATAACCTTCTGTTATTCCGTTCATACGTTTCAAAGCTTCTGCTGTATCTGCTGTAGTAAACATTCCACCTAAAGGATTACTTATTCTACCTGATTTAAATTCTCCCATACCTGCTAATGCGTTGTCAACTTTTACAATTTTTGCTTGACTATTAGTTGCAGCTTTTGCAGCTTCTATGGAATCCCAAAAACTACCTCTGCCCCCTTGTGCTTGTACTGCAGCGTTGGTGTCAAACATTTCTTTAAACATTGCACTTGATCTAGCAAGACCTGATAATTCTGTAATAGCATTAAACGTAGAGTATCTTGGGTCTTTCATCTCACCTAATAGTTTTCTAATAACTTGTGGTGGTGCACCTGTTCTTTCTATAATTTCATCTACAAATTTACCTCCCGGTAAATCAGTTAAAGTTTTTGATACATAGTTTACATCCGCTAAACCTCTACCGGTCTTTTTAGCTTTAATACCATCTTCAATTATTCTCTCTACAATATTTTTAGCCTCTTCATAATAAGTATCACTATCTAATTTAAATGCTTTGTCTTTATTAGTAGTTGCTATTTGTTGTCTAAAAAAATCTATAGCTTCCACCATAGAATCATCAGTAGGTCTGTATCTACCAAAGACACCCAATACAGGTGTAGTTTCAAAAATCTTATAAGTATTTTCGGTTAAACCTTTTATTCTATCTTGTAGTATACCTTTTAGTTCTTTAGAGTTAAAGTTTTCTGTAGTCTTTACTAAATTACCAATAGTATTTCTAGCTTCATCAATTGTTCCTGTAATTGAATCAATTACTTTTTGATCTACTCCTTTGTCTTTTAAAGTTTTAACAAATGCATCTGATTTTTTACCATCTACTAATTTAGTTAAATCTCCATCTAACATTAAATCATTTATTTCTTTAAGAAATTGGTCTTTTTCTTTTTTAGTTAACGATCTATCTAACGCTGCTTGCATTTGTGGAAATGATTTACTTATATTAGCATCTAACTGTCTAACAAGTTCTGTTGCTCTGTTTACATCAGCAGATCTAAAACCTTCCATTACTTTTTGAGAACCAAAAACTTCTTTGGTCAGTGGTCCTTCAGGCGTGAACGCTTGTGCAAACTTACCTAAAAATCTTTCTAGTTTATAATTACTATATGCAAGGTCCTTGCCCCGTGTTGCAAGAGCCTTGGCTCCTTTACCAATACCCGCTGCAAAAGGTGTAATTAATAAAGACTCACTACCAAACTTTAATCTATTCATTAGTTTTCTAGTAGCATCTTCTCTTCCACCATCTAAAGCATAAGAATCTAGTTGAGTGGGTCCTCTATCAAACATATCACCGAACGATCCTATTTCTTCAACGTCCGCTACAAATGCTTCACCGGCAGCTCCACCTACAGCACCTACAGCAAACCTAGCGTAGCCTGTTTGTTTATTTAATTTGTCTGCTAATTGTTTTTGTTTAGTTATATTTTTAGAACCTGCACTAACTAATGTGCCTGCTTTTTTTGCATCAAAATATTTTTTAGCTAACTTACTTCCTAGTTTAAAACCTGCTGTACCGGGTACACCTATTTGAACTAAAGCTTGTGTTAGTTTACCTACACCACTTTGTTCTGCTACTTCTTCTAGAGGGTTTAGTTTATCAAAAAACATTTCTACACCCGCTGCAGAGTTAGTATCAAAACCTAAATCAATTAATTCAGCACCTAATGAAAAGGCACCTTCAACAACTTTAATACCACCGGATGCTATACCTGCAAGTCCAGAAGTATACCAAGATACTTCATTATTTTCTTCCGCGGGGTATAATGGTTCTAGTGCCATTTATAAACCTATGCTCCCGATACGTCTGCTATTTCTGGAGAGAATATATCTGGTGGTGGTTCTTTATTTTCTGGTCCTGAAGCTGCAAAGTCTGGAAATTTAATTTCAGGGATTGTTTTAAATTCATCAAAAGCAACTACACCATTTCTTATTACTACGTATTTGTAGTTGTCTTCAAATGGATCGTAGAATACTTTATTATTAAATCTGTTTTTTTGTTTTAATAAAAAATCTTTTTGTTCAGGGTTTCTAATATCAATTTCTAATACTCCACCGTATTTAATTCCGCCGACTTCACTTCTTAAATCATCGGCCATTGTAGTTTCAAATTCAGCTGCTCTTTCAGCTGCTTGTGGTGTTAATCCATCTGTTATATATTTTTCTAACATAGTATTATATAAAGCATCATTTTTATTATCTCTCATACCAGCAATTTCTAATTGAGTTTGTCTATTTAATGCACTTTCACCTGCTTTAAACTCTTGACCTGCTTCTCTTTCACCTCTTAAAAAATCTCTTTCACCCATCTTTTCACCTTGTCTAAACTGAGCTGCTTGATAATCTTTAAAAGGACCTTTAGCTGCTAAAGATGCTGTTTGAAGTATATTACCTGACGGTGGTCTCGATAATAAATCTAGTCCAATACCAGTTAGAAGACCTGCAGTTGTTCCAGGAGCAAAGTTTCCCATAGCATAAGGATTAGATCCTTGTTGATATTGTTTTCTTGGTTGATCTAGTCCTGATGTAATACCAGTTCCTGTTGATCCACCCATTCTAAACATTGGTCTTTTTAAAGTTCTATTCATTATGATTGTTTTACAAAATCTCCAAAGTTAGTTTGATTACCAAATTTACCGCTTAACCCACCATAGATACCTGCAAGTGTTGTACCAACACCTAGTGCAGTTTGTAATGGTGTAGGGTTAGGTATGTTTGTTGTTTGTGTTTGACCAGGGTAACCACCCATGATTCCTGTTACTTGACCTGCAAATCTATCTAATTGTTCTTGTGGTAAGAACGCTGCTTGTCTTGCAGCTTCTCTTTGTGCATCAAGTCCTGCTTGTGTTTGCGCTTGGTTCAGTGCGCCCAACTGACCTAAACGTGAAATATCTGTTCCTTGTAATGATTGTTGCGCTTGTCCAAGTTGTGCTTGTTGACCAGCTAATCCAGATTGGAAAGCACCTAAACCTTGTGTTGCTTGCGCTAGACCCATTCTATTTTGTATATCTTGTTGTCTAGCTCCTGCTGCTTGACCGAATCCTTGTTGCAAGAGACCGGCTTGTAATAACGCCCGTTCTCTCGCAGCCCCTGTGCCAAACTCTGCGAGTTGCACTCCCGCTCGACCACTGCCGAGCGCACCCAAAGCTGTTTGTTGATCTCTGATCTGTTGTTCTTGTATTTGTTTATTACGATCAAATTCTGCAAGTGAGGCATCAATTACTTGTGCTTGATATGGTGACATAAAATCTTGTACACCTTGTTGAAAAGATTGTGCTCCTGTTCCGACTCCACCTAATTGTCCAAGGGCCATGGTTCCTAATCCAGAAGCAACTTGTGCTTGTGTCTGTGCTTGATTTAAAAATGGTTGAAATGATCCAACACCTTGTTCAGCTTTTTGTTGGGCTAATGTTTGTAGTCTATCTTGGTCCGCTACCTGTGGTGCAATTCCTGATAAATTTTGTTGTCTTGTTGTAAAATTTTGAGCAGCACTTTGTCTTGCCGCAAAGTCTGCAGCAGATTCACCGGCTTGTTGTGAGATACCAGCAATACCAGTTGATACAACAGGTACACCTGATTGTGCAGTTACTTGTTTTGCTAAGTCTACTCCTAAATCTTGAACGAATTGTGCTGGTAAATTTTGTACAGTTTGAATAGCCATTATATTACTTCCTCTAATCTTTGTGATGTTTGAAACATTTCTCTAGCGCCTTCCAACCCTTGAGATTCTTCTGAAACTTCACCTCCGGATTCTAAGTTTTTCATCATGTTATACATGACTTCTGCGCCTTTGTCTACATCGCCTTCTCCGGCATTTCTTACAGCTTCTGCTGTAAAGACAAATTCATTTTTTGATAATCTTGCAGGTACATCATCTGCTTTTTCCATACGTCCTATTGGAACGAATCCACCTTCAGCTCTTAAATCCATTTCTTGACCATCCATATCTAATAATGGCATAGTCTTTTTAGCAACCGGCTCATCCATAGATCCGCCTTCTGCTCTAAATCTTCTTGCAAGATATTTATCAGGATTGGCTCTTATCTCTGCTATATCTATACCAGTCTCATCTGCTATTTTTTGTGCTTCAGCTTCTTGATCAGCTGTCAATAATCCTGCTACTGTTGATGCTGCTGTGATAGCAGTGAAAGGATTTTTTTTAATTAAATCAAACAAACCACCTGATCTTTTCATATCAGTGTCTCCAACAGCTGTTCCAAATATTTTTTCTCCAATAGGAGATCCTTTAAATTTTAAAAAACTAGTGCCTACATTAGATAAAACGTTACTAGGTGAAAATATTCCTAATCCTGTTCCTGCTCTAGCGGCTCCTGCACCAAATGCTCCCAATCCTGCTGTTCCTGCATATAATAAAGCAGCTTTACCTATCGGTGACTTAGCTATCTTCTTAACTGATCTTCCAATCTTTTTAACAAGTTTACCTAGACCATACATCTGTCTTGCTGAATCAAAATCATATTCGCCACCTACAACATCACTATTCATAATACCACCTTCTGCTCTAAATCTTCTTGCTA
>WLWH01002299.1_pt1 | contig 10938 bp, 10 predicted proteins | sample 6712741 | NCBI WGS metagenome assembly WLWH01 (sample SAMN12718694, study PRJNA515312) | sponge metagenome | isolation source: marine sponge | host: Mycale hentscheli | place: New Zealand: South Island, Marlborough, Capsize Point | collected 2003-05-01 | reverse complement strand
GCGAAAACAAGGTTGGGACATCCTGAAAACCTTGAAAACCGCGCCTGATCAGCTCATCCTCAACCTCAGACCCGTCTGATGGGCCGTCTATAAAAGCATCAGGTTGGGGTAGCTGGGTAGTTACCTATTTTCATCTGGCGCAAAATTCCGTGGTCGTTGAAATCGGCAGCCGAATTGAAGCTGACACGATGATTGCCCGCTCTGGCAATACCGGATTTTCCTCCGGGCCCCATCTGCATTTTGAAGTCGCCAAGGTGGCGCGGGTACCGACGTCAGACAAGCGCATTGCCGGGGTCAGCCTTCCGGTTCAGTTCGACACCGATAGCGGACCGGTCACCTGTCCGGCCGACGGCACGCGGATACGCAAAAGCAATTGACCTGAAAATTTTGGCCCGGAGTCCATCAGTATCGGCACGGATATGTGTACATCATGTTTTGGAAATCCGGTTCGCAATAGAGTGGACCATGGCCCTTGCTCAGCATCTCCAAAATAATCTCATCCCTGAAAAGACCGTCTTCCGGCGTCATGTCTGACGTATCCTCGTGAACACGTTCGGGCCTGATGCGTTTCCAGATTGCTTCAAGAAAATTCAAGCTCGGGGAATGTTGAAGAGCGAAAGTTGTCATGACCGCGGCCTGTGTGTTGAGCATCTGCGCCAAGACTACCTGCCTTCCGGTTGATCTGGTATCGGGTATAAAATTGTGCTGTTCTACAAAAATGAAGAACGAATTTCGCAACTGGTCGGATGTTCGCATCTTTCTGATGGTTGTCAGGGAGGGGTCAACACTGGCGGCGTCTCACCAGCTGGGCATTGCCCAACCCACCGTGGCACGGCGCATCGAGGCGCTGGAGAATGAGACCGGGCTGACCTTGTTTGAGCGAGACACAAGGGGCTTCAAGCCGACCGAGGAGGCGATGGTTCTGTTGCCTCTGGCCGAGGCAATCGAGCAGGCAGCGGGCAGTTTTGCGGCCAAGGTCAAAGAAATGACCACGTCAAGACCTATACGCATCACCGCCCATTCGGGAAATTTTTCGCCGCGCATGACGGAAATACTGAATGAATTTGCGGTGATTTGGCCAGATGTCACGTTTGAACTATTGCCAGGTGTGGACGTGCTGGATTTGATGGCGGGCGAGGCTGACATTGCCCTGCGTCTGATCCGCAGCGAGCCGGACAAGGATCTGATTTGCCGGAATATCAGCATGGCGCGCTGGGCGCTGTTTGCGGGGCATTCCTACGCAGAGAAATATGGGCTTCCAAAATCCGCGCACGACCTGAAGGGCCACCGGTTTTTAACCTATGAGCGCGGTGATCGACAAACGGCGTTTCACAGATGGCTTCTGGAGCGGGTATCGCCGGACCAGATTGTCATGTCATTTCGGGAAGTTGATCTGATGCACGCTGCCATGCGGTCAGGCCGGGGTCTGGGAATCTCCAATGTCAAACTGGTGGAATCAGACGACACGTTGATCCGCTGTTTTGATGAAATTGAAGAATTGACCGTGCCCCACATGATGCTGATTGCGCCGGCAGCCTATCGACGCCCGGAGGTCAAAGCCTTCGTCAAATATTTTGCACCGCGCTACGCGGCAATATTTAAATAGGTGGAGCAGTCGGGCGCGTGTGATTGTCGGATATTTGCGAGATTGACCAAGCCAATTCGGACCTACAAACTATCCCGGTCTGTTATGTTGGAAATTCGGTTGGAACCAATATGCGCCTCTACATTTTAGCAATTTCGATCTTTGTCTTGGTCACCGGGCAGTCAATTGCCGGTGAAATTCATAACGCGGCCCGCACCGGTGATATTGAAGAAATCGAAAAACTGCTGAACTCTGGCATTGATGTCGACGACGCATCCTCATTCGGTTCAGCGTTGCATTTTGCTGTGATTGGCAAACAAGCCGCTGCAATACGCGCGCTGATCGACCATGATGCAAATGTCAACGTTTCATCTGAAGCTCTGGGAACGCCATTGCATGCTGCGGCCCACTACGGTGCAACAGAAATTGCCAAATTATTGATCGATGCCGGAGCGCAGGTGAATGCGCGTGGCAAATTTCAATTTACACCTCTCCACACAGCCGCCCTGAAAGGCAATGTCGAAATAGTCCAGGCTCTCTTGGAGGCCGGTGCCGACGCCAAGGCACAGGCCTACAGTACCGGGACCGGCACATTTGAATCGGGTTTTTTTGAGCCGCTGCAATTGTCGAATAAACACGGACACCTTGAAGTATCGGAGCTATTGCGTTTGGCTGGCGGCGGGGCAAAGCCTGTGGAACCGGCTGGACATGTAATCGGTTCCGCCGATCCTCAACGGGGCCGGGACCTGGCTTACAAACGATGTAACAGATGCCACATACTTGAAGCTGGCGACCCCGCAAGCACAAGCAATTTCAGCGGCCCCGCGATCATCGGCATTTTTGGCCAAGCGATCGCAGCGACCGATGGATTTGACTATTCGCCGGCATTGTCAGCCTTCAATGGCGATTGGACGGGCGACCGGCTATACGCCTTTATTCGTCATCCGATGCTGACGGTCCCGGGTGTTCATATGCCCGAAGTCAAACAGTTCTCAGCCAATGATGTTGCGGATGTTGTTGCCTATCTGAAGTCTGTTGGGAAGTGACGTGCGGCTGCCGCGACTTTGATCCGGTTTAATTCCGCATAGGCAGGCGTTTCAAAGGCCCGCCACCAGTTCCTTGACCAGAGCCCGCGGCCGGGTAATCGATAGCACTGTGCGAGCTTCCTGTCTGCGGTCGTCGCGAAGCAGGCAGGTGGCCAGCGAGAAATCAATCAGGTCACGCTGTGCGTTGGACCCACCAATCCGTGCATGATCGCGCATGGCTTTTGAAAACAAGTCGGCAGCCTTGTTGTTATGGCCATCTTCCATCTCACGATAGGCGGTCGACAATGTCCTTGTCATATCACCCGCCGGACCGCTGGCTCCGTCGATCAGTGTATTTAGGGCCTGTTGATCTCCAGCGCGGGCATGGGCAATCGCAGCATGAACATCAGCAAAGCAAAGTCCGGGTTTTGGAAAGCGGGCCAACGCATAGGCGCTCAGTTTTTTCCATCGCTCAACCGGAACATCCACCCCCGCAATTTCCGCACGGAATAATAAGGCGGCGCTATCGGTCAGAACATTTAGTGGCGGTCCCTTGCTGTGATCGGGTGAAATGTCGACATCCAGCACTTGCCACATCCTGTCCAGATCGCCGGTTTCCAGAGACCAAAGCCCGACATGCCAGGATATGTGATTATGGAGAATCCCGTCCGGACCATAATCTTTCGACCAATCTGCGAGATAGCGAAGCCCCTCTTCGTCTTGCAGGTTCTCGTAAAAAAGATGAGCTCTGATGTGAGCCGAGTGGGCACTGAGAGGGTTGATCTTGAGTGCAGTCTCGATATTTGCATGAGCCAAATCCAGCTGCCCAACTTCCAGCTGGGCAAAAGCCAGTTGGGCCCGCCACCACCAGTCGTCGTCATAGTGCGGGGCCAGTTGCATCGTATAGGACAGTTGTTCTGCCTCACGGCCGGGCAATCCGGAAAATCCGATCAGACCAAATACACTGGTACACATCTGCGCAATCATGACGTCTTTGGGCCACATTTCGACATGGTCATAAACCGCCTTGCGCGCCTCCGCCGACTTGCCTTCAAGCAGAAGTCCGGAAACCTCAATATGGGAACGCTCCCGCGCGCTTAGACCGGATGACAGTTCCCGGGCCCGGGCAAGACTGGCCTTGACCAGATCCGGCCGGGCCCGCAATTGCATGTCACGAGCCAGGCCGATATGTGCCAATGCGAAACCCTCATCGGCCTCAATTGATGCCTCAAATGCATCACTGCTGTTCAGCTCGGCGCCGAGAAACTTTCTGACCCCAATATCATAGGCATTCAGGGCTGCGGAAGATTGAGTTCCTACTTCATTTCCATACGCATCTTCCAGCATTCCCATAACCTCCGAGCAATTCTACTGCCTCATGGTCACCGCACCGGCCGTCACGTGTCAACTTTCACCAGATCAGGCTGTGAACTAAAGGTATTTCAATAACACCCCAAGCTTAATCCCTGTGCTTTCCTGGTAATGTGTTGGCGTTCGTTGGCTGAAAGCCAATCATCAGGACGGGAAATTCATTCAAGGTGCCGGGTTTGCCTGTTCTGACTGGCGCTTTTGCACATTGAGACCTCGGACAAGACCGCCCCTAGTTCTGCTTGTGTTTTTGATATCCGGCTTCCAGTTCGCTGCGTAAAAAGGCACCGAAATTCAGTGGTTCAAATTGTGCCGGGCGCTGGGGTGATACGGTTGCCGCAAGCGGTGCAACCATGGTCGCCACATTAGGGTCGTAGAAAAACGGACATGAATAGCGCGACTTTCCAGAGCTGTTGATTACTCGATGTGGGGTGGAGCGCAACAGGCCGTTGGACCAGCGATGCAACATGTCGCCGACATTGACCACGAATGTGCCTTCAATGCGTGGCGCATTCACCCAATTGCCGGCGGGGGTCTGAACTTGCAAGCCACCGATATCGTCCTGCGCCAGGATCGTCAGGCAGCCAAAATCCGTGTGCGGGGCCGAGCCAAACAAATCTCCATCGGAACCCGATCCGGCCATCGGGTCGGTTGGCGGATAATAGAGCAGTCGCAACCAGGTTGTCGGCAGATCGAAATGCTGAGTGAGATCCCCCGGATCGGCACCGACCGACAATTCGACAATCTCCAGCAGACTGTTGGCCAGTTCAGCCAGCCCATCATGATAGGCCATTACGTCGGCACGAAATTCAGTCGGATCAGGCAGTTGATCCGGCCATTGATTAGGTCCGGCCAGATAATCACCGGCCAACACCGGTGGCGCATCTGCCGCATCTTCGCGCATTACCATGAAGCTTTCTGACTGGTTGGGCTTTTTAACATCGGCAAGTTTGGAATTAACGTCGGTTGACGTGTTGATCGGAATAAACCCCCGATGCAGCCGGTTCAGCTCGACCGCCATTTTGGTGGCATGATCGGCGTTGTGGAACCGTGCTGAAGCCGCAAAGACCCGTTCCTGAAGCTGCGTCGAAATACCGTGATTCTTGATGTAGCCAAACCCGGTTTCGCCATAGGCTTTGGCAAATTCCTGCGCCAGGTTTTGCTTGGCAACCGCATCGTCGCCATGGATTGCACTGACATCGATCACGGGTATGTCGGCAAATTCGCTCATAATGAAATTTCCTGTGCCAATTCAACCGCCATCAAATGAAATTTCACTGGTCGAGACAAGTCCTGTCAAAGCGGTATGAGGAAACAGGTGAAGCTGCATTGTTGTATGGATGGCAACAAAGCTTGATTCCAATGCCGAACGGTTGTTTGAAGGTGTTCCCAACAACTCAGGAAGATCTGAAACCATCATGACAAAAGATCGCCCGGTTCTGGGCATGATGTTGATGCTGGGATTTTGCGTCATGGCACCGATGGGGGATTCGATTGCGAAAATTCTCGGTTCCACCATTCCGCTGTTTCAGCTGTTGATGGTGCGCTTTGCCATGCAGGCGTTGTTTCTGCTGCCGGTTGTTCTGCTGACAACCCGCACGCTTCGAGCCGATTCCCGAATCCTTTGGCTAATTGTCTGGCGCACTGTTCTTCACATAGTCGGGGTTGGGGCGATGTTTCAGGCGCTGCGTTTCCTGCCGCTGGCCGATGCGGTTGCCATTGCTTTTGTGATGCCCTTCATCATGTTGTTGCTGGGCCGGTTTGTGCTCAATGAAGAAGTTGGGATTCACCGGCTGACGGCCTGTGTGGTTGGCTTCATCGGCACATTGCTGGTGATCCAGCCGAGTTTTGCCGAAGTTGGTGCAGCGGCATTGCTGCCACTTGTTGTGGCGGTAGATTTTGCGCTGTTCATGCTGGTGACCCGGCAGATTGCCAAACAGGTTGACCCGATCAGTCTGCAGACCATCAGCGGCGGCATGGCGGTAATTTTGCTGATGCTGATCTATGGTGCATATGCAATCTATGCTGATGCGACAGTCTGGCTGGTTATGCCGGATTTGGTTGAAGGCTGGCTGCTGATTGCAATTGGCATTCTGGGGACGCTGGCGCATCTTTTGATGACATGGTCATTGCGTTTCGCCCCATCAGCGACACTGGCGCCGATGCAATATCTGGAAATTCCGATTGCCACGATTTTTGGGTTTTTGATCTTTGCAGACCTGCCAAATGGCCTCGCTGCAGTGGGCATTGTTATCACCATACTGGCTGGTCTTTATGTTGTTTACCGTGAGCATGGCAGGCAGAAGACATCGCCCGCATCGGTGTCTGATTAGGCGCTCATAAACCAGATCGGCTGTTGCGTGGATGCTGTTTGGCCTGACGTTCATTGCCGCGCCGGTAATTGCCGGTTAGCCGCGCCATTTCCTGCTGCTGGGATACCAAATCCACCCCATCCATATCGTCCAGAAAATTGGCCGCCTTGTTACCGCGCAACGTGGTCGCCCGATGGCCGTGATGAGAAATCACCACGTCACCATTTTTCGACTTGCGATAGCTGAATCCCAGGTTTTCCGTTTCCATAAATCCGTCCTCATAGAAATATTGGCGCCATAGAGCACGGCTGACACGGACGCGCAACGCTGTATCGTCGGCAATTGTCTTCACGGGTCTGGCGTAACGCTTGACCTATGGCCGCCAAGCTCGCTAGATGCCCGTCACCCATTGTGCCAAAGTCTGATAGTCTTATGCCCACAACAACAAACTGGCGCAGCGTGTTCACTTTGTTTTCTGTGGGTGCGGTTACGGCATTGTTGTTGGCCAAGGCCGCCGTGGCTTTGCCGGTATTGAAAGCAGAGTTTGGCCTCACATTGGTTGAAGCCGGTTTGTTGGTGTCGATCTTCAGCCTTGTCGCGGCCCTGTTTGCGGCTTTGTTTGGTGCCATTGCAGACCGCTACGGACAACGGCGAACTGCCATGGTCGGGCTGCTGATTGCCACATTGGCCAGCACACTTGGTGCCTTTGCCCCCAATGGCGCCCTCATGTTGGCCAGCAGAATTTGCGAAGGCCTTGGTTTTTTCCTGGTCAGCACCGCCATACCACCGCTGATGCTGCGACAAACCGCAGTGCAGGATCGGCAAAAGGCCATGGGTCTGTGGGGTGGTTTCGTCCCGGCCGGTGGCGCTACAGTTCTTTTGGTTGGGGGCGTTTTCATCAGTGCTGTGGGTTGGCAGGGCCTTTGGCTACTCACCTCCGCCGCCTTGGTATTGGCGACAGGTTGTTTTCTCTACACAACCCGGGACATGAGCAGTTCGAGGTCACAGCGCAGCAGTGCGTCGCTGGGTTCCGTTTATGGATTGTTGCTGCTTCCGGGCCCGATGATCATGGCACTCATATTCGTCTGTTATTCGGCCCAATATATGAGTGTTACGGCTTATTTGCCGTTGATTTTGGTGGAAGAAACCGGTTGGTCAATTGCCACAGTTGGATTGGCCAGTGGTATTGTTTTTGCCTGCAATTTGATCGGCAATGTAGCTTCCGGCATCCTGCTTGACCGGGGCTACAGTCGCCAAAACGTTATGCTCCTGGCTGGTATTACCATGGGGTTGGGAGAAGTTGGGTTGTATAGTGGCCTTTTGCCGGTTTCGGGATAATTGGTCAGTGTTGCGCTGTTTTCAGCCGTTGGGGGACTTATCCCGGGTGCCTTGTTTGCCGGGACCACGATCCATTCGCCCGACCCGTCACGCTTGTCATCTCTCAACGGATTGCTGTTGCAGGGCGCTGCCCTCGGCCAATTGCTTGGACCGCCCATCGCCGCCTTATGTGTCGGCGAAACAGGAGACTGGACAAGAATTTTATGGTTTTCCACCACCGCCGCCGCGTTGGTCTGTCTGATGGCGCTGATTATCGGCCGGTTGGAAACGCCCGAGTGAAATGTGTTTATCATCCGGGCGTGGGAAAAGACACGCGTCGAAATTCATCTTTGAAAAATCTTTTCGTTGCTGCCGTGCCATGCGGATATTTCTACCGATATGGTGGTGCGTATAATATGCCGCCCAGATTCCACAGCTGGTTCATTCCGCGCACAATGCCAAGAGGGCTGTCCACACCGAGATTTCGCTCGAATATCTCGCCGTAATTTCCAACCAGCCGGATCATGTTCACCGTCCAGTCATTGCCAATACCCAATTGGCTGCCAAGTGCGTTATCTTTGCCGACAAACCGCATGACTGCAGGTTTTTCAGAAACCAAAGCCTGATCGATCGTTTGTGAGGAAATCCCCATTTCTTCGGCATTGATGAGACCGTACAACACCCATTTTACCAATGTCGCCCATGCCGCATCACCCTGACGAACCACCGGACCCAGCGGTTCCTTGGAAATCGTGTCCGGCAGGATGATCTGTTCATCGGGTTGTTTGAGCAATTGGCGCCAGGCATAGAGCTGCGAAACATCGCTGGTCACGACATTGCATTTGCTCTCCTGAAAGGCCGCCAGAATTTGCGACGAACTTTCCAGAGCCATCAACTCATAGGCCATATTGTTGGCAACAAAATAATCCGGGACATTGGCCTTGCTGGTGGTACCTTCCAACACACAAACCGTCTTGTTGTTGAGATCCAGTGATGATTCAATCTGGGCCGAACGCGGCACCATGAAGCCCTGTCCGTCGTGATAGGAAATTCCGGCAAATGTCAGCCCATATTGGGTTTCGCGACCCAGCGTCCAGGTTGAATTTCTCGACAGGACATCGATTTTTCCTGAACCAAACGCTTCAAACCGGGCGTCCGCCGACAGGGGCAGATAGACAACTTTTTTATCATCCCCGAATATCGCGGCCGCTACCGCGCGGCAAAAATCCACATCAAAGCCCTGCCAGCCGTCATTTGTGTTTTTGGCAAACCCCTGAAGACCCTCATTGACCCCGCAATTCAGCACACCGCGCGCTTTCACGTCGTCCAGTGTGGCTGCGCCGGCGAGCGTCGCCCCGCTCATCAACACCAGCGAGGCCGCTATCACAGTCAACAATCTGTTGAAAAATTGCATCTTGGCTTTCCTTTATCTGCTGTTTGTCGCGCCTACAGTTTTGCTGCCTGGCGAACGATCACGCGGGTTCCCACCGGCACCCGGCCGTATAAGTCGATGACATCTGGATTGATCATCCGAAAGCACCCCGAAGACATGGCGTGGCCAATTGTCTGCGGCTTGTTGGTTCCATGGATGCGATATTCGGTCTGACCCAGATACAGTGCCCGCGCACCGAGCGGATTGCCCGGTCCTCCGGCCATAAACCTGGGCAGATAGGGCTGACGCTTGATCATCTCGGCGGGTGGTCGCCAGTCCGGCCAGTCGCGCTTGCGGCTGACCTTGTGAACGCCTTGCCATTCAAACCCGACGCGCCCGACACCGACCCCATAGCGAATGGCCCTGCCATTGCCTTTGACCAGATATAAAAATCGCTCATTGGTATGAATGACAATCGTGCCAGGCTTTTCATTGGTCCGGAAAAACACCGGCTGCGGGCGCCATTTTGCCGGCAACCTCTCCTCCGCTGCAGTTGGTACATAGCCCGGCTCTTCCGGGACGTTCAATTCCTTGCGCTGTTTGGCAAGGGACGGTCCCGACAGGGCGATGAACACCGTACAGGCCGTTGTCAAAAACACTTTCAACATCATTATTGCTATCTCCAGAGGGGGCTGAACTCAGCCTTTTGCGCAGGGCACGAGGACGATATTGCCATAGACGCTTTGCAGGCGCGGTTGCATCGGTTGGGTAATCAAAATTCCGTCATCATAGGACAGGATGCGCTGATCATTGGTCGATCCGGCTTCGCCTCTGGGGCCCAGAAACGAACGCCCCTGGCCGTCCTTTTTCAGAAACATTTCCGTCGGCCCCGCCTGTCCAGCTGCATGCATGACCACGCCGCCATTGCTGCCGGCAGCAACGTTGAATGGATTTTGGCAGGCGATTTTTGCCTGTTTGAGCGTGCGCTCCCGATCTTCCGCCCGCTGATAGGATGCCAGACCGTAATCCCCCGGCAACGTCGCCATGTCGATCTGAATCGGCCGCGGGGCCGCCACCTGCTGCGGCTCGGGTGCTGTGGTGGTCGCCGAACACGATGCCAGCGCGGCCATCAGGACCGGCAGCAGGGATATTCTGAAGGCAGTTTTCACCGCTCCGCACGAGTTTTTGATACTTGTGTCACGCCCTATCGCAGAACCATCTCTAAACATCATGTCTGGAACAGCCTTCATTTTGCCCAACTCAATAATCGACGGATAATACATCACCCGCATAAATGTGCAATGTTGATTACGTTACGGAAGGTTGTTTGGTTTTTGAGGGGGGTGGAAAGCGGTTGGTTTCGAATTTGGCGGGACAGTTGTTGGGGCTTTGTGTTGGATGGGGTTCGGGGTTTGGTTTATTTTGCGCTCGGTTTTGGTTTGCGCGAGATGTTTGTTCGGAGTTTGACGCCGCGAGTTGTTTGGTTTGCGCTCACGCAGGCGGCTACGCCGCCGCTCCGAGGGGGCGGTCTTTCGACCGGGCCGCTCTTCGCGGCCTGATACGGGCAGATCGGGAGTTAGAGTTTGACGCCGTGGTTTATTTTTGCGCTCACGCTGTCGGGCTAGCGCCCTTCGCTCCGCGGGGGCGGGGCTGACCGCCCCGGGCCGCTTTTCGCGGCCTGATACGGAGGGTCCGGAATATGCCTGTCGACGCATACGGCAAACTTTCCCGCACGCCCGTACAAGACGGCGAAGAGCCGTCCGGCGCTAATGCGCCGCCCCGCGGAGCGAAGGGTGCGAAGCACCCGACAGCGTGAGCGCAAAACAAACATAAGCGCAAGCGGCGAAGCCGCGAAACAAACATCTCGCGGCGGTTTACACCACCATCAGCGGCGAATCTCCCTCACCACTCGCTCCGTTGTCATCCCCGCCACCTCACCGAAGCCGTAAGTCGGAGCGC
>WLWH01002295.1_pt1 | contig 10962 bp, 24 predicted proteins | sample 6712741 | NCBI WGS metagenome assembly WLWH01 (sample SAMN12718694, study PRJNA515312) | sponge metagenome | isolation source: marine sponge | host: Mycale hentscheli | place: New Zealand: South Island, Marlborough, Capsize Point | collected 2003-05-01 | reverse complement strand
GTGAACAGGTCCCAACAGACCAGGAGCAACATTTTTTAATTGAGGATTTGTATAAAACTGTAGAGAAGATGGAAGAAACTCAAGAAATGAATATGACTAACAAAGTAAACATAGAATTTTTAAGAGAACAGTTAGATAAAGCATTGGCTGATATTGAAGGATTGAAAGATAAGGTACGAGAAAATGGAAAGGCCTACTAATGACAGAGTTAATTGTAGCTTTACTTATGATTGTACACGGAGAGATCAAAGAGGCACGTATACAGGCTACAATGTCTGATTGTTTAAAAGGTAAGAGGATCGCGAAGCGTGAATCTAAGTCACACATAAAATATCAATGTATTAAATCAAAAGCAGAACTCGAAACAAATATAGATGGATCTTTATCTATAAAAAAGTTAATACTTGAGTAATGGCAAAAGATAAAATCACAATCAAAACAGAAGTTGTTAATGGTAAATGTCCAACGTGTGATCAATTTACTATGATGGTAAATATTGATGTAGTATTTTTTAGATGTATGAGTTGTGGTTCAGATTTAGAACAACACGTCAATGGTAAGATAACTTATCTACCAGTCATAACTACACCTAAAGGTGCTAAACCTTTTGTTAAAGAATGGTTAGATGAAGAGTAATGGCCAAACAAAAATTTACACACTTTGTACCAAGAGACAAACCCAAGAAGCGTCGTGGGGTTCACACAAAATCATTAAACAAGAAAAAGAAATTACAAAAAAAGTTGACACGTTACAAAGGCCAGGGGCGGTGATCAAAGTTGTTCTTGTTATGTTGATGTGTAGCACTACACCAGGTAACGAGTGTAAAGTTATTCCAACTCCCATAGAAGAATTTCCAGATATATTTGAGTGCACGCGGTACGGGTATATTTATTCTAATGATATTATGGAAACATTAACCAGAGAATTTGTTAATACTTACGGAGCTCATACTAGATTTACTTGTGAGAAAAAACAAGTAGTTTAGAATTATTCTAACTTGTCTGCCCGTCCCAAGAAAGGGACGAACAAACAAAAGGTGTGAGAAGAGATCACAATTTTATATTAAAAATTATTTTCTTGCAACACTTGTTTTATTATTGTAAATTCCCATATATGAGAAGAACAAAACAAAGAAAGGAATACAATGGCAGATCCTGCAAAATATAAATCTCTATCAGTTAACAAAGCTGACTGGGAACAATTAGGAACGCTTGCAACAAAAACAAATAGGACACGATCAAAAATGATTGGTAGACTTATTAGATTTTTTTTAGACAACAAAGGTGGTAAAGCAAATGGCAAAAGTAAAAGTAGCTAATCACAAATATATTTGTCCAGAGTGCAAGGGGAATGGTTATAACAAAGTTTATGATATGATTGTACAGTGTGATAAATGTAAATCAGAAGGTGAACTTCTATTAGAAGAACCAACGATTGAGGAATTAAACGCAATGGCAACATCGGCGAGGCTACAGTGAAAAAAAATCCTGTAGCCAAAGACCTTCGAACACCAAAATACAGACAAAGAAAAGTAGAAAGTAAAAAGAAATATAATCGTAAAGAAGTTGTTGGTTATTATTATGATGGCTACAATGACAAGACTGAAACTTTATATAAGGAAAAGAAATGACAAGTGAAGAGGCAGCATACATTGCAGGACTATTTGATGGTGAAGGAACTATCACTTACAAAAAATATTTTGAGCGTAAGAAAAAAGGTAACAAAGTTAACAGATATAATTGCTGGCGTATTTCTATGGAGATTGCAATGACTGATGAGTCTGTATTAATATGGTTAACAGATGTTTTAGGTTGTGGTACGTTAAATAAAAAACCACGTAAGAATGGGCACAAAATGCAATACAGATGGCGTTGTGTATTTCGTGATGCCTTTCACGTGTGTTGTGTAATTTGGCCCTTTGCTCACGTTAAGTTAGATAAGATACAACAAGTTATAGGACACTATTCAACAATGCAGAAAAAAGATAATATTTATAATTTAGATCATTACAGGAGTTTAACAAAATGAGTTATAAACACGTAGATGAGATGTTGATGGAACAAGAACTAAATACTAAAGTATTTAGAGGTGATCCCATTAAAAAAATTTTAGATCCTAATCGTAATAGAACTGATAGATTTAATAATAATTATCTGATGGAATTAAAATGTAGATACCATTCTGTAGATTTGATTAAAAGTTGGGGTGGTGCTACGATTGAGAAAGATAAATACTATGCACTGACACAGAGTTGTGGAGATAAGATTCCAGGGTATGTTAATAAGTTTCCGTGTGGTAGTTATTACGCGTGGAATTTAAAAAAAATTAAGGAGCCTACGTGGTATGAAAAGATGATGCCTAAGACTACTAATTGGGATAATGAAAAAATTAAAAAAGTAGTAGGTGATTTAAACTTTGATGAGGCAACTAAATTAATATGAAAAAAAATAGTAGTTATAGATATCCAAGGACCGTACGTGAAATGGTCGAGGGACAAAGACATTATATATTAAACAAAGAAAAGTTACCATCTGTCACCACTATACTGTCCGCTACACAGAGCGCAGAGAAGCGCGAATCGTTGGCCAAGTGGCGTGAACGGGTAGGCGAGGCCGAAGCAACGCGGATCGTGGATTCTGCGGGTGCGAGAGGAACAGCAATGCACAAAATATTAGAGAAGTACATACTAGGTGAGGGTTATCTTGACGAGACAACAGTTGGTAAACAAGCACACAATATGGCATTACAGGTTATACAAAGTGGTCTTAGTAATCTTACAGAATACTATGGCACAGAGTGTACATTATATTATCCTGGATTATACGCAGGACAAACAGACTTGGTAGCAATACACAAGGGAGAAGATGCAATCATCGACTTCAAACAAACTAACAAACCAAAGCGTAGAGAATGGATTGAAGACTATTGTCTTCAACTAGCAGCTTATGCAATGGCACATAATTTTATTTACAAAACAAAAATTACAAAAGGTGTTGTGATGATGTGCAGTAAAGATAATTATTACCAGGAGTTTGTAATCGAGGGTGCAGAGTTTCAAAAATATAAACATAACTTTTTAAGGAGGGTGGATGAGTATTATAGCTCAAGAGCAAAGACGTCTGGATAATATCTATACTATGTATAGCAAGACAGATGGAGAAATGAAAGAAATGTGGAAAAAAAAATGGTACGAATTAGTAAAACAGATAGGGAGGAAAATAGATGAGAGTAAGAGACTTTCAACAAGTTCTAGGGAAATTCACTAAAAATGAAAAAGGTACAGTCATTTCTGATTGTCCTATTTATATTGAGACAATGGATGGTAGACTAGAAGAGATTAGAAAAATAGAATTACAGGAGAGTAAGTTAATAAACTCACCGGAGCCCTGCAGAGTTGTACTCAAAGCAGAGTCTTTGAAAAGGTTTATGTCACCTACTTTTAAACAAAGTTAATGGAATCCATAATGGATAAGGGCCTAATAGGTGCCTCACGGGAGACTGCGGGGTACCTATGTACATAGAATTGGTCAAGTATCCTGACGTATTTTTACGATCAGTAAGTAGAATCGTGCCTTTTCCACTAGATGAAAAGACACAACGACTTATTAAATGGATGCAGAAAGCTATGTATCAACATCACGGCATAGGTTTAGCTGCTATACAAGTTGGCTATCAGCTTCGTATGTTTGTAATGGATGTAAACAGGACAGAAGAAAAACCACAAGTTTTTATAAATCCAGAAATTATTAAGAAGTCTAAAGAATCATTAACAGATTTTGAAGGGTGCTTATCTGCGCCAGGCAAGAGAGGAGAAGTAAAAAGGTACATTAGAATCACTCTAAAGTACCAGGATGAGGAAGGAGAAGAGATAGTTAAAACCTTTTATAACTTGGCAGCTAGGTGCATACAGCACGAGATGGACCATTTAGAAGGTAAACTATGTATAGATTATGAAAAAGGTAACTATAGTCGGGACAAACATAAGTCCCAAACAATGGTCGAATCTGATTTTAGAATTAAATCTAATACGTAAGCAGTGGAAACCATATGCGGACCTAGAATTACAGGGTCCAGGTGTAAAAAAAATAATCAATTATGGCACAAATGCGTCCAGTATTGCATTTGTGACGAAAATGGGGCTAAAGGATAGGTAGTTGTGCCAATGTATAGTGGAATCCTGGAGCAATTTTATTTTTTTAAAAGTAAAAAAAACCTCTGGCACAGTTGGCACACCCCTATTTTGGCTTATAAGTGTTGGTATAGGCAGATAATAGTGTGCCACGACCCTTGGCACAGCTTGGCACAGTTGTTGGTATTGCTAGCTTTTTTGATTTTTGCTCTGGCACAGTACTGTATTCGGCGCGCGGGGATTTTTTTATTTTTTTTAAAAACTTTTTTGCCCAAAAATCTCCCTATACAGTATAAGATCTGATATGAAACGACTTAAGAAATCTAAATACAAATCTGTTGTAATTAAAAAGAAAAGATATTACTTTTACAAAATTACGTGGCTGGATATCACGGGTGACAGCGGGCACGCAGACTTACACACAGCAGCAGGCTTTATGCCATCAGAGATGATAACTCACGCGTATTTGTTAAACAAAGATAAAAAGAATGTTAGAACTTTTGCAAGCTATGAAGTTAATGATGAATTATTTAGTGATAGAAATGTATTCCCTAAAGGGTGTATAGTACGTATGGAAAAAATAAATGAAAAATAAAATGGAACAAGAACAATCTGATTTGAATGATAGCTACAAGCAATCATTAAGAAACAAAGCAGAGAGAAACCCTACATTGACAAAGAATATGCCTAATGTAAAATGGGATCAACTTCCACCAAGGAAAGGACCAGATTCAAATGGAATACAAACCAGTTATAAACAAGTCAGCACTCGTAAAAAAACTACCTAAAAAACTTTTAAATAAAGTTAATTCTTTTGTAAATGGGAATCAAGGTTGGATTCTTCTTGCAATTCTAGTGTACTTGATTCGATATCTTCAGGCGTAATATTAATTATTTCTTTGTTATCATCTAGAATCTTTTTAAGTTTATCTTTAATCTCATCTGCAGATAAGTTATCTATATTACCTGTCATAACTAATTTCTGATCTACGTACAGTCCACCAGCTTTACCACGGGCCACTTCTGCATTTACTGCTGCACTCCAAGCTTTGTTTTCTAATGCTTTGTTTCTTATCTGTGCTAATTCTGTGACGTGCTTCTCAAAAGTTATGCCATATTTCTCCCTAACTTCTGCCCTTAATTCGCCAATATAGCTGACAACTAACGGAAAGTATTTTGGGTTACGCATCTCTGATGCAGCTTTTCTAGCCCTAGTCTTGTAGCCTGCTTCGTAAGCAGCCTCTGCTGGTGACATCTTACCCTCATTATAAACTAGTAATTCTGCAAATTTACGTTGTTGTTCTGTTAATCTTTTAGGTTGTGTCATACTTGTAATTTACCGTATTATGGTGTAGTTATCAAGCAGGAATTCCGGTGAAACCAGAGAGCAAATTTTGGAAGTTAATTAAGAAGAAGACACCTAAAATCCAGTGGACAAGACTGGAGTCTTGGGCATCCTTCGGTGTGCCCGATCTATTGGGATACAATGATAATTGTGGTTTTTTTATGGTAGAGATGAAGATAGCTAGAGGCCCAAAGATAAGCTTCAGCCCTCATCAAAAAATGTTTCATATGACCAGAAGTAATCGGAACTTTATCCTCCTTCAAGAGCCTCTTGAAGGGAACGTAAAACTTTACGAGTCATCCGCGATCCACGGTCTGCTTGCGGACCACAGGGAAACTCCAACACTCGCTATGAACGACTGGGACCACATTCAGCGCTTGTTGGTTCGTGAACCGCTTGACGCCTGATCGCTTGCGGGCTTGTCAGCTTGTGAGCTTGTGGCCTTCGGGCCCACCCGCCCCCCTTCGCTTGCTCGCTTGCGGGCTTGTTCTCTTTTGGCTCTACGCCTATACTCTTCATAAAATTTTGGATGTTTGAATACGTGCATTTTAGTGTTCGCCGTATGCTATGTTCTTGACGTCCTTGTCCCAGCAAGCCCTACAGCTGCCGCAAACGTTGCCTTGATCAGGGGCCGGGCAAGTCCTGCCGCTGGTAACTACTGTTGACGTGTGGACCCAGCTCGACGGTGCCGGCTGGTCAATCATTGGCGCGCTTAATCTAACAATCAAGTTGTCAGGGCAGCTGGCCAGGTGGTCCTTCACCCACGCTTCACGTGTTGGCATCCAGTGCTTAACGTCAGGTGACAGCCTGCACACTTCATAGATCTTGTTCAAGTGGTCCAGGTTCTGTACGTCGCCTGAATCGTGCCAGCGGAAATACTTCACCTTTTTAGAATTAATTTGTAACGCCATCGCAGGAGCCCACAGCGGGTGCTTGAGCGCTTCGAATCTTTTGTATTGTGCGTCCTTTACATTTTGAAATCTATACCGGCCGCGCTCGTACGCGTAACAGTTCGCGCAGACGCTGCCAGCAACGGCCCGGAGCTTCGTCCCAGTCTTGCATTCATGCGCCGGTGTGCTGTACGCCCAGCCGGGCATCTTGCCAGGCTTCGACAGTGTGTGTGTTATTGCTTGAGCTTCTTTTATATTCATTGGTCGACCTGCTGGCCAGCCATCAGGGCTGCAGCTTTTTTTAATTGTTTTCATATTGTTATCCTTTCTTTGTTATAATATCCCATACTAGCTTGTGAGCTAGCTGTCAAGTTTTATTTTTGCTTGCGAGCTTGTGGCCTTCGGGCCCACCCTCCCACTTAACCAGTCAAAAAATTTCTTCGTGTCGTCAAGATACCATTGCGGGAGCGTGTCGTGATCCTGTAAGAACCACGGCATCAAGTCGCCCGCTTTAATTTTTTTCATTATCTCTTTCAAAGTCTTCTACGTCCCAGCCATCACACAGCGAAGAGTGGTCGACGTCAGGTGACGTCGTCCATTTTTTTTCTTTGCCCTGCCTGTCCGTTGTAATGAAAGTAATTTTATCAATCATTAAAGTTGATAATTCTTGATTAGTCATTTTAGTTCCAAGCCGCTTCAACGAGTCCTCCATTGGTTGCTTTGTTAAGAGCCTCCAGGTATTCAGTCTCTGTGAGCTTAAGCTTCTCGATGCAGAAGGCGTGCTTCGTTGCCTGATCCGCGCCGGGCTTCAACAAGTACTCTGGCACCTGCTCCAGCAGCTCTTGACGCTTCGCGCCTCCTGGTAAATATTCCGCTTTAATTGATTTAGTCATATTATCCTTTCTATTAGTTGTTATAAAATCCCATACTATCAGGCTGGTGCTGCCTGTCAACAATTATTTTTTTTAATATGCTTGTGGCCTACGGGCCCACCCTCCCACCATCCCAGCTTGTGAGCTTGCGCTCACAAATCAGGGGTTCAAGGATAATGATCAGTCACTATGCTACGCAGGGCCCGGCGCTAGTTTAGTTAGCCGGTTTCATCGGGGGCCTATTTCGATTAGCTTCACCAGTGTTCTAGTGTTTATTCTCACAGTCAACAATGACTGATCCCAGATCTAATACTTGCTACCGCCACTTGCTTTTTCTGGACCGGTCCCCAGATTGCAGAGGTATTAGATCAGGGATCAGTACCGGCCCAATGGCTATCTTCCAGAGCCGGTAATAATCTTTTAGATTAAGATTTCTCTTTTTCTAAATATTTTTTAGTTTCTGCTTTATCTTCTTTGACTAACCGAAGCACCTCTTCTAATGCATCGGCAATTCTTTTTAGTTGTTCTATTTCCATAATATCCTTTCTAAAACTAATATAGGTATTTATGGGATTATGTCAATAACTTAATTTTTATAAGCTTGTTACCCTTGGGCCCACCCTCCCTAAAAAAAAATAAAAAACTAGTTTAGAATAATTCTAAACTAGAAAAATAATTAATTATTTGTTTGACAAATAAAATGATTAGTATAAATTCCCACATATGTTAATAACTAATAGAAAGGATAACAAGATGAGTAAAATAAGAATGAACACCGAGTTAAGAAACAAACTCTTTAATAAAATAAAAAATGTCTTTGAGAATGAGGACACACAAGAGAAAGAGGCATTTCTTCAAGCAAGGGAAAGTGTAAATCATCATTATAAATATGCAAGTGAACTTGCAAAGTTAGTAGTTGAAAGATCATACCCTGTTGATGATGTTGCAACATTAAGACATTTCAAAAAGAAATATGGAAGTCCTTGTGATGTTGTTGCAAAAGATAAATGCTTTTACTTTGCACACTCCGAAGATGTTGATGATGAGGGCGAAACAACAGAAACAAAATCACACTTTGATTTTGGTTTGTTTGGCAATCTAAATGGTAGTGAGTATAATGACCAAGAGGGTAGAAAGTTTGCAGTTGCATATTTTAGAGAAGATTTAAAAGCTATGGATTGCAACCCAGATATCTATGCTCAACAAAATGAAAACAAAGACAATCCACATAAAACTAAATATGTTGATGAGTGTTTAAAAGCACTTGGACATACAGGCAATAGTTATTCTAGTCGTGATGAGAGTAATGGTATGACTAAAACTTTTAATGACCAATACTATCTTGATGTAATTGGAACATCTTATTGTCGTTCAAGAGCAATCGCTTGTACTAAAAATGAGTATGAGCAATTTGAAACTTGGCGAGTTGCGAAAGCAAATCTAGTTTCCAAACATCAAAGTTGGATTGATACAATTCAAAAACAATGCGACCAATTAAAGATTGGCTTGAAAGCATATCGTTATTTGAGTGAGGGTATTGAACTTGCTACTGAACTTGGAATACAAGTTGATGAGGCAGAATTAATTAGAACTAACTCAACAGGCTTGACAATCTACAATCCTAGTAATCTAGCAAGTATGATTAAAGGAATGAAAAATAAACATCAATCAAGAGAGGCAAAAATATTGGCAAGAAAACAATATGAAGAAAGTTTAAATTAGTTGTTGACTATGTATGGGAATTAATATAAATTCCCATACATAACAAAAGAAAGGATAATATGAAACTAGAAATAAACGATACATTTACGATTGGCTACTTTGCCAAAAAACACAACAAGAGAATATATAGAAAGGGAAAGTGGACAGAACTTTCTAGAGAGTGGGTTTCTAAAAGTGGCGATAAACTTTTAACTTACTACGATATAGCCAACGAGGGTTATAGAACTGCAAAAGGTAAATACACATTGATTGCAGTAGGGGGCAACAATGCCTAACAAACATTTTTGCCAAGGACCAGATTGTCATACTAGAATTACACAGGATAGGTTTTTAAAATCAAGAGGTGTAATTCGTGGACGATATGCAAGTACACCATTGGACCACCAATCAGAATATTACAAACGAGGTAAATATTTTTGTAGTACAGGTTGTGAGTATGCTTGGTTAGATGAGCATATGGATAATATTGAACAGGGTAGACCGATTGAGTTTATCAGACACAGGCGAGAGAGTGGTGGTTATGAAAAACAAACTAATGAGTATGAGTATGGTTATCGTGAGGGAACTTATACAAGGTCTGAAATTAAGAGGGTTGACAATAGAAGTGAATAGTATAATATCCCATACATAACAAGAAAGGATAATTATGGAACAAACTAAAATCAACACTAACGAAACCGAGTTTAAGATAATCAAAGACAAAAAAGATGAGCCAGATTTACAATCGGCTCAACTATTTGTTGGTGGTTATGTTGAGTGCATACAATTCCCAAATGGAGATTTACTTATAGTAAATGAAGAGGGCAAGTTAATGAATATGCCACTCAATCCAGAGGCAACTACATTGTGGAGAGCAACATTCGACAACGACAACTATGTTACAGGTCGTAAAGATGTTGTTGTTGGTCCTGCAATTCTAATAAAAAAAGAGGCTCTTAATACTTGGGCTAACTAATCACAAAACTCTAAACAAGTAGAATGGACCCCTAGAAATAGGGGTCCATTTTTTTTTGCAATTATGCTTGTTAACTACGGGCCCACCCACCCAAAACAAAAAGGGGTCCCAGACGTTTCACCTTTACTGTTTGATTTAGACGTAGATGTGGTGTAAAAACCAAATGAGAGGAAAACAGAACCAAAAAAATTCTGCAAAAAATTTTATGAAACAAGAAATCATTGACAAGCTGCCGCCTGACGCGCAGAAAGAATTTCTAAAACTAGCAATGAAGCTAGACGAAAAAACCAAACAAGAAAAAGTACACAAAGATTTTTTAACATTTGTTAAACACGTATGGCCAGAGTTTATAGAAGGACCCCATCACAAAAAAATTGCAGAAAAATTTAACAAGATTGCACAAGGTAAAATAAAAAGATTAATTATTAATATGCCACCAAGGCATACGAAGTCAGAGTTTGCGTCTTTTCTTCTTCCCTCTTGGATGGTTGGGCGCAAACCCAATCTTAAAATTATCCAGTCAACACACACCACGGAGCTCGCTATACGATTCGGTCGTAAAGCAAAGACGTTAATGGATTCTCCAGAGTACAAAGAAATTTTTAAAACAAGACTACGAGAGGACAGTCAAGCAGCTGGTAAATGGGAAACCGAACAAGGTGGTGAATACTATGCAGCGGGTGTTGGATCTGCCATCACGGGCCGTGGTGCGGACTTATTGATTATCGATGACCCACACTCGGAACAAGACGCATTAAACGTAACAGCTCTCGAGCGAGCGTATGACTGGTACACATCGGGACCACGTCAACGTTTGCAACCTGGTGGAGCGATCGTAGTTGTAATGACTAGATGGAATATGAAAGATCTAACTGGAATGTTGTTAAAGAACCAAAAAGAATTGAAATCAGATCAATGGGAGATTATAGAGTTTCCTGCAATCCTACCATCAAAGAAACCTGTGTGGCCACAGTATTGGAACATCGATGAACTAGAAGGTGTCAAAGCTTCTATCTCTGTTGGTAAGTGGAACGCGCAGTGGATGCAAA
>WLWH01002292.1_pt1 | contig 10973 bp, 16 predicted proteins | sample 6712741 | NCBI WGS metagenome assembly WLWH01 (sample SAMN12718694, study PRJNA515312) | sponge metagenome | isolation source: marine sponge | host: Mycale hentscheli | place: New Zealand: South Island, Marlborough, Capsize Point | collected 2003-05-01 | reverse complement strand
CACTTTTTCTAGAGGTAGTTCATAGTCTTCAGGCTTAAACATAGACTATACCTATTTTTAATCGTCTTCTTTAGATTAGCGCAATAGAATATTACTTGCTATCGAAGACCATATATGCTGTTTTGGTGGAATCTAGGTTTAGTCCCTTAGATAAAGAGAAGACTATTTCTGATATAGATATACCTGTCCTTGTATATGATTTGTCAAAGTTGGCATACGATGCTTCAATTTCCTTTTCTAACTTTTCATCAAACTTTGCTCTGACTTCAGCGGTGGGATATTTATTAGGTTCCTTCACTCTTATGTCCTCATTAAACATTGAGGCAATTGTATGCTTACACATCTTAAAACCTAATCGATGTGATTCTGATTCCCAGCTACTGACTTTACCTACAGCCTGTGTCTGACCAGCTATTCCATAATCATCCTGACCTTGTGCTGTAGGCAGGGGATATCGCAGTTGTCTGTTGGTTTTACGCTTGTCTGGATCTTGAGTTGACTGTGGCATAGACAACAATGACTGTGAGTGGTTAGGACAACTACAGGTAAAAGAGTTGGTTGGAGTAAGTGGTGTTCCTAAACTAAATACTTCATCCATCCATGGATTGACGTCAGTGTCGAGGTTTGTCCACTTCGTATCTGTCGTAAACGTTTTTGCGAAGCTATTGTCGGAAAATACCAACACTGTTCCATTGTCTAGATCAGGGTATAAATTGATTTCAGCTGAATATGGGACAGCTTCAAAGATCAAGTTATTGTTCACGATGTCTGCTTTACGTATTACAAATGGTAGGAGTGAATACGATATGTTCTGGACCTTAGGCGATATAAAGTCACCAGTAATGTAAATGCCTGGGAAATACTTTTGATAGTCTGACTTTCTAAATGCGTAGGAACCTCTTACGTTATACGTCGCGTTGCTTGTCGTAAATATTGTAGGTAGAGTTGTTAGGTCAAGCATTGCTGGAGGCAGCTCATTAACTCCTTGATCGAGTGCTACAAGTGCCTGTGATGTTTCTTGTTCTTCTATCGATAGTTCAAAAAAGTAATCATCATCTACATAGACAGCCGAATCTAGGCTAGAGATTGCTTTTTCTATAAAGAAGTTAGTTACATAAGTAATCTTTCCATCAAGCAGGCTTGGGTTACTCAGTATGTCTAAAGTCTCTACTTGTTTTGTTTGTGAGTTAATACCTTGGTTAGGGACAAATGTTCCTGAGTTCTGTGTAACTGCTACATCACTTACAGGTATGCTCACACTAACAGTAGTAAGATTTTGTGCCAGATTAATTGCAGTCTCTAGTTCTTTGGTTAATGTTTTACCTTTAAATATACTAGGCAAACCATTTGATGTTAATACATTTTTTAATGTAGCTTCGGTTCTACCGTTGACTGTCATTGCACCGTCTGCAATGCGTTCGCCAATAAGTTGAGGTAACAAAAGTTTATTGGTTGAATTAGGATTTATAATTACATGTATTTCATTGTTTGCTTTATTCGTTGGGTATGTCAACTCATTATTTTGAACACTTGTAATAGAACCAAGGTTTTTGTACTCCTGTGATTTCTTGATTACATAGTATGTATTTGTATCTGCATTTGCAGTCGGATATTCGTATCCAGTATATGTGTTGTCGATTTCATACCCTTTGCCCTTGAATAAGGTTGATGTGATCAGGGCTTTTTTAAATGGTTGATTCCCAGTTGTTCTAGGAAGTCCTGGATCATATGTTGCATCTTTTACTTTTAGATCATTCCATCCAGCATTGCTGTAGATCTCAAAGCCTTTCCGCCACTTCACCCAATCACTATCAAGGTTCCACTTTTCAATAACTGAACGTTGGACAATCGAACCAAACTGACGATCTCCTGGATAATAACCAGCAGCACCAGGTCCTTTGCTTTTGTCCAGACGTCCAAAGCCTTTGAATGCAAAAGACTCTGTTGTTCCAAAGCCGTTCTGCTTTCTAGGCATCAATAGAATCCGCCGTGCACTCCAAGCAACGGTGCAGCTGTAGCTGTGTCGTTAGCACTCTGTTTCTTGACTGCTGCCCACAATGCCTTGCCTTTTGGAATGTAGAGAGCTTGGAACTGAGTACCGATAACAAGACTTGAGTCTGTTGAACCAACACCTGGCACTGGGTTCAGTACAAACGGCATACCTCCATACACAGTCTTAGAGCCTTCAGTTGTTGCTCCGTTGAAAGTTCCTAGGAAGACCGCTTGAGATGGAATCAGGATATCTTTCACTGTTGCCAGATACATGTTGACCGTATACGCAGTGCTGGTCTGTCTTGCCAGGGTATAGATCTCTCCAATGATGGCCCCATCATTTGTTGTGCAATCAACGATTAGCTTTGCACCGTTCGAACCACCAATCGTAATAACAGATGTTTGTTCAACTGTTGCACCAGCAAGGTCAACAATATTGTGCAGTACGTTATCAACAAGAAGTGGTTGCTTATTAGTAGAAGTTGAGGCCATTATGCTTTACCTTTGTTTGATTTGCCTTTCTTGGGAATAGTTGTTTTAGTGCTCCCAGGAACCATTGCCATTGGATCTGGCATCATTGCTGGTTGACCTGTTAGACCCATTGCACTCTGTGGCTTATCCATCATTGATGGATGTGAGTTGATTCCTACTGCAGCCATGTAGTCGGCAGGTGCCTGCAAAGTGTTTACAGCACCAAAGGGAGTATTGCCTTGATATCCCTTTCCAAGAGGCATTGACGTAGGAACTTGGGAACGAGGCACCATCGTTGGATCAACGGCACCAAGTTGTGTAGCGTTTACTAGACCTTTATCTTGATAGGGGAATTTATTGACTGTCATCCCATCAGGACCTTGTGGCATAGCACTTAGCTGTGGCCCAAAGTTCAGAACATTGTCTGGGTTATTCATCTGAGTTGTGGGATCCCCAGGCGTCAATGACATGTTGACTGAGATCTTTTCTCGATTTGGATCGAGGTTGATCGAGTTTTGCTGTGCCTTGCTTTTTGCCATTATGAGATCCTCATTGTTTCTGAACGATCGTTGTTACTTTCTTCTGAGTTGCCAAGAGCCTTGCGATACATCGCTAGCTTCTCGTCCAATGCATCTGATTGCATGTCAGGAGATTCTTGTTCTTGAGGTTTTTCAAACTTCTCATTAGGCTGTGGCTCACCTGTTGTCATAGGTGGCTGTACTCCTCCAACATATGGATTACCGTCTGCTTGAGCTTGTGCTTGCTTAAGCCTCATCTGATAGTCAGCTTCCTGACTATTCATGGTAATTTTAGGAGCACCGTGACTATTTACGGCATGCATAATTGTATTGTTTGAATCCTAGATCTATTCTACACTTAACACCAACTTGTGCTGAGCATCATACGCGTTCCAACTGCAGTATCAGCAGGACCTGGAACTGCCATAATAAACTCTGCACCAGCACGTTCAAATGCATAACGACGTACTTCAGGACGTCTGTAGTTTGGAACGTATAAGCTTTCAGCTAGACGATCAATCTCCCTTAAATAAATCTCACGGAAATAATCATCACCTTTCAATGGATCAGACGTTTGGATCGTACGTTCAACGTCACCTGAAATAATTTCTTGCCTTGACGGGTTCAACGTCCGGCTTCCACCTGCATCGAAGTAGTCATCTGGGATAGCCGCACTGGCTCGCCATGCAATGTCGCAACGTTTGATGTGATAAACGATTTGCTCATACCAGTAGTTATCTGGGATAAGAGCCATTGCTTCTTCTAAGCGTGACCTATCACCGGCTGGAATCTGAGCGCCAGCATTAAATCCAAGGTGAAATCTAGTTTTAGACTTTAGATAATCGTCTAGTTCCATTACGCAGCTCCAGTAATGTTGCTGTAAGTATCAGCCAGCACAGATTGCAGTTGCTGTGTTTCAGAAGGAGAGAGTGAACCTTCTGTCTGGAGTTTTGCAAGAAGTGTGGCTGCAGGATTGTCTTGCATTGCTGCTACCCTTGCACCTGCTCCAAGTGCTCCACCTAGGATTGCTCCTACCAAACCCCCTGCAAAACGTGGCCCAGGTTTAATAGAAGCTCGTACATTCTGCATACCTGTTTTAGTTACAGGTACTAAGCCTTGACCTTCTGCCAAGCGATCTTTTAGCTTATTGATTAGAAGCCCACCTTGATAAGGAACTTCACCAGCTGCAGCACCCAACAATGCACCTCCACCCATACCTAAGGCTGTGGCAGGAAAAGTGCCCATTTGATTTTGTTGATCTTGCTGAGCTTTAGCTAGTAACGCTTCTTCAATACTAATAGCCATTACTACACTTCTACGTTGATATAACTAGTTTAACTAATAAAGATTAAGTCTTCTTCAATCAACTGATCCCAATTAACACGAGGGATGTTTTCCAACTGTTTTAGATTTGCAAAACGCTCACCACTTAGGGACATCCGTAGCTCAACAATTTTCTTAGCTGTTGCAAAGCCAACACCAGGCAGACGTTTTGCAATTTGCTCTGCTTGTGCAGCATTCAAGTTCAATCGCATATCTTCGATCGGAACAATGGGATCGGGCAAAGGCTCTTCAGGGATTGCTTCATCCATCTGTGCAATCTTGACCATCCGTCCTTTGTCGCGGTCATATGGCACTAACTGATCCAATGTCATAAAAGTGACATTACCTCCCGCATCTTTTACCATTGCAAATTCTTTGTCGTGAGTGCTAATAAACTCAACTAGTTTTCCTGTCTTACTGTCTTGAAATAATTTTTGGTCAGACATATTTTTTGGGGTATTCCTTTTCATATTATAGGCACAAAAAAAGCGCCTCATAAGAGACGCTATTGTTATCTGATATTGAATATCAGGTGCCTTGACCAGCTTCAATTCCGTAAGGAATGTGAGCGTCGCTTGCATCAGGAGCAGGAGCGGGACGGTAATAGCAGATCTCAACCAGGATGGCAGAGGGGCTCTTACGGTCAGCACCAGCGGAAGGGTTCTGCTCAGCAGTGCTGTTGGCAGAAGTGATGACTTGAACTGCAGTATCAGCAGAAGTGCTAATTGCGGTTCCGTTAACAATGCCCAACATTGCGGAGGCAGCGCCATCAGCAGGGAAGAACTTGTCAGTACCTGCAGTCAGCGTTACTTCACTACCAGTGTCGCCAGGAGCGTTACTACCAAGAGCAACGATCTTGATGGTGTCACCAGAAGCATTAGCCTTAACGCCAGGTGCATTCAATGCGGTGCGATAAACAACGGAATTCTTAGGAATCACGAATGCTTTATCGGTACGTGGCTTGTCATCCTGACGAAGATCAGGGGACAGAACCTTCAGGTTGTAGGTGCCAGCAGCCAGAACACCACCGGAAAGAGTTCCAGCGTTATCGGGATCTAGAACGAGAGCACCGACGATACGGTAGAACTCAACACCTGGGAGAGCCTCAACACCCTGTTCGCGATATGCGTTCAGGTGGGCTACATAATTACCGGGAAAAATTACGGACATAGTTAGTTAGCTCCTATCAATAAACGAAAGAGTAACCAACCGTAATGAAATCGCGGTTAAGCGTTTCAAAACCGGCAAACAGCGACCAGATCATGATGATGAAACGGCTGAAGTCGTCGTTGTTGTTCAACAGAATCTGAGCGTTGTTACCACCAATACCCACGCCAACAGCTTGAGGGCCGAAGAAGACAAGTTGGGATGCTGTGTAATCAGCAGCGCCAGCGGCCTCGTCAGTCACAATCAAGTTGTAAGTGGTCTCGGGCAGGTTGGTGGACTCAAACCAACGGACACCCTCAAAGAGGAAGCCAGTAGGCATAACGGGTTGACCGGCAACAAAGCCAGCTTGGCCGTAAGCAGGACCCATGCCTTGGTAGAAGTTGGCATTAGGTGCTTCACCAGGATTCATAGGATTAACAATCCCTTGACCTGGATAACGTGCGATCTCGCGGAAGTCTGCGTTCTGACGCAGATGCATCATTGCGGTTGGATCGACGATGCAACGGTAGTAACCATCAGCGAAGGTAGGAACGTTGCGCTTGCGCATGTCCTTGACCACTTCGAGGAGGTCAGTCTTGACATCAAATTTGGCGGACTCACCAGCGGCATACGTCACACCCAAGGTGCCACCAGCGCCGCCTTTAACCTTGCTACCTGGCAGGTAATAACCACCTTGATCTTTGCTGGCCTGACCAGCAGCTTCTGCCTTCAGCAATTCGTTTGCGAAGACACGATCACGCCAACGACGATAGTCATCCAGCAAGGTCAAAGAACCAATGCTTTGGTGGAAGACATTCAGGTTGCCGGTATCAAGCAGCAGACGCTGAGCAGTGATGAGGGTTTCACGAGCCACCTTGAAAGTAGAAGGCTGTGAAGCATCGCGAGAATCAGCAGGGCCGGTGTACTCACGAAGAGTAACGAGCACTTTGTCCTTAACGATGTTGCGTGCGGAGGCGGATCCAAGTGTTTGATCGGCAGTCCGCTCACGGGACTCCTTAGTACCAGGCTTGCCCCAGAAGCGATACCGGTCTAACTGAACAGTTTGACCAGGTTGCTTGGAGAAGTCATGAACAACTACTGGCTCAACTGCCATCTCAATGATGTAGGCAGGATGAGGACGGTAAAGTTCTGCACCAAGAAGCTTCGGAAAATCATTATCAATCCACATAGGATCGTAACTCCGTAAGCTAAAAAAGTTATAAGTGACTTCGACTTAGTCACATATAACGATAGTAGTAGTTATTGCTATACTTTTGAATATATACCCCAATATTTTGTGGTTATGGAATTTATTGATGATAAAATTTGGAAACCTATACACACACTTGCTGGCTTTGAGTGCTGTATTGAATACTATATAAATTCTATTGGTGATATTAAAAGTACAAAAGGTAGGTCTGAAAAATTGCTGAAACAACGTAAGAATAAAAATGGCTATATGCAGGTCAATCTTACTCAACGTATTGGTAGAAAAAGAACAGTAACTGTGACTGTTCATAAACTAGTTGCACTAGCATTTTTAAAACCTCCGATGACTATGCCTGGAAGAACTAAAGCATGCAGTCGAGTAGCTCACATAGATGGACATAAAAATAACAACTCTGCTTCAAATCTTAAATGGACTAAAATAGAAGAAAGTTGTAATAGCAAAAATGGCTGATAGTCTTATTCTTTCCGGTGTTAAAAGTATTTCTAAGCACACTGGCAAAGAACTGTTGCTTACTCGCCCCAAGCGTGGTGGCGACACACATAAAATCAAAGAATGGTGGCATGGAACAAATGGTGCACAGTACGTCGATTGCACAATCTTTGACGTAACTGCTGATGGTCAAAAAGCTAAGTTGGCTGTGGCATCTACCAATGCATCATTTCTACGAATTGATCACGATGGCGAACTTAATTTTGATTTCTATGGTGCCCGTAGCGTGTCTCGTGCAGCCTTATTTAATCAAGAACTTAAGTTGATTGAGCACTATGTCTTGCCTGCTATGAGCAAAGGTCAAGTCATGACTGTTAAACCACATGGTTCTGAAGAGAAGCCTACATTTAAAGTTAAAACTCCTGCTAAACCCTTGTCGCCTAAGCCTGTGAAAAAATCACAGAAGAAAACTATTAAAGCAGTAGTAAAAGAGGAAGACTAGAAGCTAGGACGATCTGATTTTCTCATAATGTAGCTCTTGTCCGTAATTGATTCAAGAGCTTTATATTCATTGCCAATATCAATTTGAATCTTGTAAGGCAGTCGTCTAGTGTTCCTAGCATGAATGCCTACATAAAAGAAGTCACGTGGCTTGATATACATAATGTCATATGGATGCTCTTCATTCTCACTGGTGTACAAACGTACATCTAAATTAGTGTCGTTATACATATTTGATGTTTTTAGATTCTTTAAATCTACACTTAAATATGCATCTAATCCAATTGCAGGTAATGTTAAAGGTGGTGTCGCAGCAGATATATATCCTGTGTCATTTTCTGCTCCTGCTTGATCCAAGTTCCCACTTACATAATCTGTATCATCTTCTTCTTCGAAAAAGTCAATATTCGCTTTGATGTATCCTGGCTCCATGTATTCTTTAAGAACAATGTCACCAATGATATTAAGCTTGACTTTAATGAAGTGATTTTCTGCACCGAATAAACCTACGGCATCCGCATACTCTAGTGAGAAAGGTACAACGTTTACTTCAGCAGTCTCTGCTTTTGAGATGCTTCCACCAGTCGCATAGTTAAGTGTTTTACTTGATGCATAACGATCTGGATTAGTGTTGTCACTAGCAGAATATGTTTGATTTGCTCTTAATAGTTCTGTAGTGACATTCATGTCTTTACTGATTCAATATCTCTATTGTATTAAAGATACTCACTCACAATGTCAGACTGTTCCCGTAAACTCTTAAGTGCTTTATTTTCTAAGGTTCTTACTCTATCTCTACTCATGTTTAGCATTTGACCAATCGCTGTCATCGACATCGGTTCAAGAATTTCTTCTCCAATTCCATATCGCATGCTAATTACAGCTGCTTGCATTTCAGGTAGATCTTGGATCAACTCACGAATGTCTTCTTTGATGAACTGTTGCTCCAGCAGCATCTCTGGTAACTGTGTTTTATCTTCTAGTAGATCGATCAGGGCTGTATCTCTATTCTCTCCAATCTTGATTTCAAGAGATGTAGGCTGACGTGCCTTGCACATTAGATCTTTAATGTCATCAACAGACAGATTCAGGTACTCCGATAGCTCAAATACGTTTGGAAGTTGACCATTGATTTGGCTCAACTCACGCTGGGCTTTCTTAAGTTTGTTGAGGTTCTCAGTAACGTGGATTGGTAGACGGATCGCCCTCGATTTCTCAGCGATAGCGCGAGTGATCCCTTGACGGATCCACCAGTAGGCGTAAGTAGAAAACTTGTAACCACGGCCAGGATCAAACTTCTCCACGCCGCGTACCAAGCCAATGGTGCCTTCCTGGATGATATCCAGTAGATCCATGTTGCGCTTGGTGTATTTCTTTGCGACTGAAACGACAAGTCTGAGGTTTGCTGTAACCATCTTGTCTTTGGCTTTTTCTCCATCTCGAATTTGTTTGCGTAGTTCCTTGTAAGGAATATCCATTACTCTTGATAGATCTTTGATGTCGTGTAGTTCCAACTCTTCTTTCATGGATTTAATTTCCATGAGACGTTGTACATTCCTACCTAGCAAAATCTCTTCATCATGTTGGAGTAGAGGAATACGTCCAATGTCACGAAGATATGCCCGGACTGAATCCCCTGTACTCTTTGGTGATGCCATATTTGCTTTTTGCTTATATTTAATTCTATCAGTCTAAATGTTATTTATCAACTATAAATTCCAGCAAATCTAATACTTTCACCTGGGTTGTCTCCAGACTCTAGTGACTCTACTGCCATTGCTTGTGCAGCATGCTCGTTATATCCCTTCTCTTTGTAGTTAGAAAGATTACGTTCGTATTGCTCGATTGAACTTTCAAAGTCTTCACCATGGTGAATCATCTCAGCTGTCATCTGATTAGCAGCCTGATCTTCCACACCATCAGATTTCAGATGTTTCCATATTGCCTGAAAAATTTCAGGGTCATTAGCGTAATCACCAGCCTTTCTAGTATTCACTTGGCAACATCAATAACCTTTATTTATTCTATCAATACTTCTAATTAAGCCATCATTCCTTTCAGTCGGCTTTGCTCACCAAGAGAGCGACTAATTGCACCAACAACATTTGGATCAGCCATCTGTCCCATCATGCTGTCACCACCTTTAGCAGCCATGATTGCCATTGCAACATGACCTGACTTCTGTTGATTAGCCATTTGTGCAGCACTCAAACCAGCAACACGCTGGGCTCCTTCCATAGCTACACGACCTTGAGTTTCGTTAGTAATTGCTTGTTGTCCAGCATTACTTGCTAGTTGCTGCATCTGCATCTTTTGCTGATAACCAGCAGCGTCCATATCGTTGGAATACATCATTTCTACAATTAGCTTAATTCTGTTATCTATATTGTACGCAGATTTAAATACGTCCCTGTTCAGGACCATCTACGTAATCACCTGCTGCTAATAGAGCAGCGAGGCCACCAGCTCCTGCTAGTACCTCACCTGCCATTCGCTTTTGATTTTCTTGTTTGAGGGCGTAGTTACCACCCTCTTTTAACAACTCTTTTACAAAAGTATCAAGGTTTTGATTTTCAGGACGTGAAGCAATTTCACGTGCCATTGCTACATCCTCTGACGTTGGCTTGCGACCTAAGATTTTTTCTAAAACCTGTGGCGTGAGATCTCTGTCATGGAATACATATTCCAAGTCAGGATTAGAAGGCAACGACCCCGTAGAGCCGATGCCTAGTTCTCTCGCTCGTCTGCCAGAGTTGTAGTAACCCATCACATGTCTTGAATAAGGGCTTTAGCTTGCAGGGCACCTTGAGGAGCCTGTGAGAGGTAACGCCATGCGTTCTCAGGGGAGCTGTCCATCATTTCGCTGAAGGAGCCCCAGAAGTCATTCGCCTGGTTGACCTGACGGCCAGGAGTAGGCATGTCCATTTGAGGACGTTGGAAGTTCTGTGGAACTTGTCCTTGCTCTTGAGCTTGGATCTCAGCTTCGAACTGTGCCCGAGCTTCTGTCTGCTGACGGACTTGGGTCTCGTCAGGAGTTTCCGTTGGGTATGGACCCTGAGGACCGAAGAACTCATTGACGTAGTCAGCCAACACATCAGGGTTGGTGAGCATCAGGTTCATTGCACCGTTCTCTTCAGAGGATGCTTCGAATGCGCTGAGGACATTGTTGCCGCGTTGGACTTGCTCGATCAGAGCATCTTCAACTGCGCAGGCGTAAGTGTTCAGGAGAGCAGGTGCTTCAGCACCAAAGTGCTCAAGAACTTCAAGACTTTCTCCGCTGATTCCGCTTAGGTACTGATCCTGAGCCTGACTTGCTCCGTGCTGCACCGCTTGCTGCACCAGGTTGCTGACGTCGGATTCCG
>WLWH01002290.1_pt1 | contig 10983 bp, 18 predicted proteins | sample 6712741 | NCBI WGS metagenome assembly WLWH01 (sample SAMN12718694, study PRJNA515312) | sponge metagenome | isolation source: marine sponge | host: Mycale hentscheli | place: New Zealand: South Island, Marlborough, Capsize Point | collected 2003-05-01 | reverse complement strand
CATTATGAAAAAAAATAAAAACAGTCACGCAGGGATGACCCATGTAGACCACGATATGTTTATTAACAAAGATGGTTTTGCAAAAGGTGGAGTTGAGATTGAAGCAACAAAACCTAATGAGTCACAAACTGTAGATGTAAAAGGTACTAGAAGAATTAGACCCGAGAAAAAACCTGTAAAGGCTACTTGGTACTAATATGTGGTTATCGGCAATTAAATTAGCCGTTTCTGCTGGAAGCAAAATTTATGCTAACAAGCAGAGAACTAAGATGGCGATGTCTGATGCACAGCTTATGCATGCTCAGAAGATGGCCGAAGGTAAGGAAGCTTACCAGGGCAAATTATTAGAAGCCCGTCAGTCTGACTGGAAGGACGAGGCAGTTTTGATAATTTTAAGTTTGCCCGTGGTGGTGCTTGCTTGGGCAGTCATAAGTGATGATCCGACTGCGATGGATAAGGTAAAGCTGTTTTTTGAGATGTTTTCTCAACTACCCAGCTGGTTTACAAATTTATGGATACTTGTAGTTGCGAGTATTTATGGTATAAAGGGAACACAAATTTTCCGAAATGGAAAAAAATAAGGAGATTTAAAAATGGCGAATCCAAGATATAACACACAGGTTACTCAACCCAGAGGCACCAAAGCAAGAGTTGGAAAAATGGGTGGTGGCATGATGATGCAAAGACCTATGTACAAAGCAGGCGGAAGAATTGCAGGCGCTGCTAGAAAAGCACAACAACACGGATACTATACACCTGACATGGGTATGAAGGGTGGAAAGATGTATGCTAAAGGTGGAAAAGTTTCTAGTAAAAAACAAATAATGGCAGTAGGTAGAGGTAAAGCAAAAAACTATCCTGGAATTAAAAAACTTATTGAAATGAATAAGAAGGGTAAGAAAAGATTTAAAGATGGTGGAATGACTAAAGGTGTAAAAGAAGATCCTAGAAGAGATCAAATGAAACAACCTTTAAAAAAACCAACACCAGCTCAAAAAGGTCTAAAAAAATTACCAACTAAAGTTAGAAACAAAATGGGTTTCATGAAAAAAGGTGGAAGAGTTGGTGAAATGATGTACTCACGAGGATATGGTGAAGGTATGAAATCAAAAAGAAAACCTACTGAACTTATGGACAGAGGCGCTATGAAAAAAGGTGGCAGAGTTCACAAGAATACTTCAAGAATGAACAGACTAGAAGAACTTGGTAGAGTTGATGCTGAAAGAGGATTTACTAGAAAAGGTAAAAAAAATCTTAGAGCAGAAAAGAAAAGAATAGTTAGGGAGCTTAAAAAATAATGGCTGAAAAGAAAAAAGCGGGATTCTTTAGAAAAACTATCGACAAAGTTAGAAAAAAAATTGCACCAACTTTTGATGAGCAATTTGATAAAGCTAAAAAATCAGGTAAGAAAACTTTTAGATCTACTAGAGACGACAAGAAAAAAGGTAATCTAGAGTATTCAACTAAAACAAAATCAGAAGTTAAAGCAGAACAAAAAAGAATGTCCAATCGAGAAAGAGCTCGTGTTGGAGATAAGAGTAAACAATTATCTGAAAGAGGTGCTAAATTTAAACTAGCTAAAAAAATGGGTAAAGATACTTTTACTCACAAAGGTAAAAAATACTCTACTCTACTTAAAGGTGAGAAAAAGAAAAAACCTTTAATTACAGGTAAAGGTTTAAAAACAAAAATTAATATTTCTAAACCTGAGTTATCTGGAAAAACTTCTAAAAAAATTAAAAAAGCTGTAAGAAGAGAGTACAAAGGTTTCGATGGAGTCTCTGCTAGAAAAGGTGGCTTAATCAGAGGTATCCCTAAATTAGCTACTAAAGGTTTCTAATATGGCAAAGCTTTGTCCAAAAGGTAAGGCTGCCGCGAAGCGTAAGTTTAAGGTGTATCCTTCAGCTTATGCTAATATGTACGCATCCAAAGTTTGTAAGGGTAAAGTAAGAGCATCTGCTAAAGATGGTGGATTTATTGCTCGAGGTTGTGGTAAGATCATGTCAGGGAGATCTAAACAAACAAAAGTATACTAATGGGTGACTTAAAAAAATGGGTAGACCAAAAATGGGTGGACATTGGAGCACCAAAGAAAAATGGCAAGTATCAACCTTGTGGAAGAAAATCAGCTTCTGGTTCCAAACGAAAATATCCAAAGTGCGTACCACTTGCAAAAGCCACACGAATGACAAGTTCGCAAAAGGCGAGTGCTGTCAGCAGAAAAAGAGCTGCAGGTAATCCAGGCGGTAAACCAACCAACGTTGCTACATTTACTAAAAAAAGAAAATCTTTAAGTATGGGTGGTTTGGTGTGAGAAAAAGAGAGAACCCAATATCAAGAGGTAAAAAGAACTACAGACCTACAAAGTCTGGAGCGGGCATGACTAAGAAGGGTGTCGCTGCCTATAGAAGAGCAAACCCTGGAAGTAAACTAAAAACAGCCGTGACAGGAAAAGTGAAGCCTGGATCAAAAGCTGCTAATCGTAGGAAATCATACTGCGCTAGATCACTAGGACAATTAAAAAGGTCATCAGCAAAAACACGTAACGATCCAAATTCCAGAATCCGTCAGGCTAGACGGAGATGGAAATGTTAAGACGATCAATACTAGAAGCACTAAGAGCCAAATACGAAGCTGAAATAGCTGAGGCAGATGCAACAGCAAATATATATTTAGAAAATTCTGTAGGTATTGGTGAACATCCTCAACATCTTGAAGAAGTAAATAAACAAATAGAAAAAATCGCTAATGCTAAAGAAAAACTTGAAGTATTAGATGAATTTGAACCAGCGAAAGGAACACAATTATAATGGAAGATTTAGTATTAATAGCAAAACTACAAAGAATAATAACACAACGACACGACGATGTTGTTACGGCAATGGCTTCAGGAGCTGTTGACAATATGGAAAAATACCAATATATGTTAGGACAGATACGAACTTATCAGTATCTAAGTCAGGAAATATCCACCCTGCTAAATAAAAAGGAGCAAAATGACAAAGACGGAACAGTTATCGACATCAAGCCCAAAAGTAATTCTACCGAATAAAGAATTAGTTGGGGTCGAAAAAGAAAAGAAAAAAGAAATCGACGAATCTTCAAAATTACCCTCTCCAACAGGATGGAGAATTTTAGTTTTACCATTTAAACAAAAAGAAAAAACTAAAGGTGGATTAATATTAGCAGACGAAACAGTAGAACGATCACAAGTAGCATCGACTTGCGGTTTAGTTTTGGATATGGGACCTCATTGCTATGACAAAGAAAGATACCCCGAAGGTCCGTGGTGCAAGAAAGGTGATTGGATTATCTTTGCAAGATATGCAGGATCACGAATTAGAATAGATGGGGGTGAGATAAGACTTCTCAACGATGATGAAGTTTTAGCGACCGTGGAAAACCCTGAAGATATATTCCACGAATTTTAACAATCATAGGAGATACTATGCCAGAAGCAGAAGAAAAAAAAATAGTTGATATTGATACTTCAGGACCTGAAGTAAATATTGAACTACCAGAAGAAAAAGAAGAACAGGATATTCAAAATATTTCTGAAGATAAAACACCAGCGGAGGATAAATCACATGAAAATGAACGTGAAACAAAGCTTGAAGACGGTGGTAGCGCCGATGACTCATCTGAGAAATCTTTACAGCAGTCTGATAGCGAAGGGAGTGATAAACAAGAAGATCAAGGTAAACAACTTGAAGAATATTCTGAAGGCGTTAAGAAAAGAATAGCAAAACTTACAAAAAAAATGCGTGAAGCCGAAAGGCAACGCGATGAAGCAGTCTCTTTTGCAGAAAGAACCAAAAAAGAAAGAGACCAACTAACTTCTAAAGTTTCTCAACTCGATACAGGTTATGCATCAGAGATGGAAAACAGAATTAAGTCGTCTTTAGCAGCAGCACAATCAAAATTAAAGGTTGCTAGGGAAAATAATGACATAAAATCGGAAGTAGAAGCTTCAACTCAAATTTCTCAGTTAGGTTATGAGCAAGCTAAACTAGCAGAACTCAAGACTCGACAAGAAATGGAGTCAAAAGCAAGAGAAGAACAGGAAAAAGAGCCTAAAAAACCCGAACTTCCTGAAACTCCAGGTCAAACTGACCCTAGAGCTACCGAGTGGGCATCAAAAAACTCTTGGTTTGGCACAGATTCAGCCATGACTTACACTGCTTTTGATTTACACAGAAAACTTACCGAAGAAGAAGGGTTTGATCCTCAATCTGATGACTATTATAGTGAGATTGATAAGAGAATTAAACTTGAATTCCCACACAAATTTGGTAAGGTAGAACAACAGACTAGTAAACCTACACAAACCGTTGCCTCTGCAACGCGTAGTCCAAAGACTGGTCGCAAAAACGTGAGACTCACATCTTCTCAAGTAGCAATTGCTAAAAAATTAGGTGTGCCACTAGAAGAATATGCGAAACAACTTATGAACACGAAGGAGGTATAGGCATATGACAAAAGAAAAACCAACTCGTGCGAGTCAAACTAAAAGCGATTCTACGAAAGTAGAAACAAAAGCAAAAACGGTTGCACCAAAAGTGAAACCAAAAGTTTGGTCTCCACCATCGTACTTAGATACGCCCAACGCGCCAAATGGATTCAGACACAGATGGGTCAGGGTAGAAATCCTAGGGTTCGTCGACACGAAAAACATACAAGGACGCTTAAGGTCTGGTTATGAATTAGTAAGAGCCGATGAATATCCTAATGAAGACTTCCCAGCAATCACTGATGGCAAATACGCAGGGGTTATCGGGCACGGAGGCCTTGTGCTGACAAGGGTACCAGAAGAGATCGCGAGACAGCGTACTGATTATTATATGAGTCAGGCGCAGGATCAAATACGAGCAGTAGACAACGATCTCATGAAGGAACAGCATAAGAGTATGCCTATCGATATCGATAGACAATCTCGTACAACCTTCGGTGGCAAAGAGTAGTTAATTTTTTAACAATTCCAACCAGCGAAATAAACTAACCGAGATGGTAAAACATCTCACAAGGAGAAAAAACTATGGCTAATAGTTCAGCAGTAGGTTTCGGCTTGAAACCTATAAAAATGTATGGCAATGGTTATGAAAACATGGGTTTAGGTGAATACCCTGTTGCAGCATCCTCTGACGCTATCTACAACCAAGATTTGGTTTGTCAGCATACGACAGGATTTGTAATAGTGGGTATAGCTGGTACAGAAGATATTATCGGCTCACTTAACGGTGTTTTTTATACTGATGCTACTACTAACAAGCCAACGTTCCAGAACTACCTTCAAGCCGCCAATACTGCTACAGACATCGTTGCACTAGTTAACGACAGTCCACTTCAGCAGTATGAGGTTAGAAGCGACGCGACTGGAGCCTCTTCACAAGCAAGTGTAGGGGAAGTTGCAGATATAACTTATGTTGCAGGAGCAACTCCGAACTATGTTTCGAAGACAACTCTTGCCTCAGCGGGTTTAGCTGCAGGTGCGTCTAAACAATTAAAAGTGATTGGTGTCTCAAGAGACCCGGAAAATAATGATCTTTCATCGGCTAACGTCGTGTGGAGAGTTGTTATTAACGAGTCGTTCTTCTTGGATGCCACAGGAATCTAATAGGAGTATTAAATTATGGCTATATCACGTAATCAACTAGTTAAAGAACTAGAGCCAGGTTTGAATGCACTATTCGGCCTGGAGTATAAACAGTATGATCAAGAACATACTGCTATATACACTACAGAGTCATCTGACAGAGCTTTCGAAGAGGAAGTTATGTTGTCAGGTTTCGCTCAAGCACAAGTAAAACCAGAAGGTTCAGGTGTTGTTTATGACAAGGCTCAAGAAACTTTCACAGCTAGATACACTAACGAAACAATTGCGTTAGCGTTTGCTATAACTGAGGAAGCGATTGAGGATAACTTGTATGACAGACTTGCTTCTAGATATACAAAAGCTTTAGCAAGATCGATGGCTCAAACTAAACAAGTAAAAGCAGCTGCACCATTAAACAATGGTCTACCTGGAGGAACTTTCAATTCAGGTGACGGTGTTACTTTATTTAACACTGGGCATACTACTATTGCTGGATCTTTCAGCAATACTTTAGCAACTGCTGCGGACTTAAACGAAACTTCATTAGAGCAAGCGATGATTGACATTGCTGCGCTTACTGATGAAAGAGGTTTAAAGATCGCTGCGAAAGCTACAAGAATGGTAATACCATCTGCACTTCAATTTACTGCCGACAGACTTATGAATTCTGCTGGTAGAGTTGGAACTGCTGACAATGATATTAACGCATTAAGAAACATGGGAATGATTCCTGGAGGATACTCTATTAATCACTACCTAACAGACACAGATGCGTTCTATCTAATCACAGACGTGCCAAATGGTATGAAACATTTCGAAAGAGCTCCATTGACTACTAAAATGGAAGGTGATTTCGATACTGGCAATGTAAGATACAAAGCTAGAGAAAGATACGTATTTGGTGTATCTGACCCTAGAGGTATTTTTGCATCACCAGGTGCTTAATAAGTAATTTTTTGAGGCGGGACACAATCCCGCCTCAATCATAAAATAGAAAGGAAAAATGCGCCCTAAAAACTTCAGAGTACAAATATTCGCTTACCAACTTCATGCAGATTTTATAATAAACTGCATTGATGCCCCATTAGACATTGAAAATGCCATCATTGACAAACTAGGAAAAAATGATATAAAATGGGAACATCTTGGAGAAATGAATGACCCAAGAGTTAAAAGAATAACCTATGAGGAGGTTATTGATGGAGGCGATAATGCAACACTTAGGCGACCTGTACACGGAGAAGAAGGGTCTGGATCTGAAGTGGGAGCAGGAACACCTTAAAGAGGGTAGATATACTCTCAATATGGTTAAGATTGACCGAAAAGTTAGAGATGTCATTAGCCATATAAAACTTGCAGAAGCTAAAAAAGAGCATTTGCAAAATAAGGTAGAAGACGCTGCCCCTCAAGTTTCTGTAGCTACTTAATAAAAAGCTACATCGTTGGAAAAACATCATCCACACTGTAGGCTCTCTTGCACTCAATATAAAACTGTTGTATAAAAGACATACTAAGATATTTAAATCATAAATTGGTTATTCTTTTCTTAGTAAGAATAACTGGCGCATGGAGGCGCTGATTATATGACAACACATTTTAAAAATGGAGTTACAAACGTAGTAGGAAAAGATGGAGGTTCTTCTGTATTTAGTGGAATCAAACAACCTCTTATTACAGGTGGATACGAACAAGAACAAGCGTATCAAAATGACTGGCAACTCTTCAATGATGAAGATTGGACAATTACATCAACAGGTGGATCTGACTTTCAACTAGCAGAATATGCTGGTGGATGGTTAAGACAAGGAGACAATGCTCCTGCTGCTGGTGAGATTCAAGGTATTGCAGGACCACAGGTTTGGCAATACAATCAAAACCAAAAATGGTGGTTTGAAACTAGCATTGCAATCACTGACGTAAGTGATTTAAACACTTGGGTAGGATTTGCTCAAAATGGTTATGCAGACTCAGATACTTTACCAACTGATGGTATTGGTTTCTCACACTTACAAGATACAACTACAATACAATTCATTTCTAGAAAAAATGGAGCAGGTGTATCTTTTGATATGTTAGACTCAGCAGGTGGATCTACTTTTACTATGTTAGATTCTACTATTGCTACACAATCAGCTACAGTACAAGCAATCCCAGCTAACTCAGTTAGATTAGGTTTTGCTTATCAACCAGCTGGAAGTGAAATAGGTGTAACTGCCAATCAATTTAAATTGTACCTAAACGGTAATCCGGTTGGAGTACAAGCGGCTACGACTGTGCCTGATGATATTGCATTAGAACTCAATATTATGGGTGCACACAAAGGAACAGCTGCTAATCACTTAGTAGTTGACTACTTTAATACTTTTCAGTCTAGAGTGGCTGGAACAGGCGTAAGCGCATAATAATTAATATGGTGCTCCTTCGGGAGCACCTTTAATTTAATAGGAGAAAAAATGGCAACATCATTTTCAAGTGACCAAACCACTTTACAAAAAGATACTGGAACAGCTACTGTAATGAGAGCAGCTAGAACTAGAGTTACTTCTATTCAAGGAAAAGGAATAGCAGGTTCTGTTTTAACTTTGCATGATTCAGCCACAACAGGTGGGGCTGGTGCAGGTAATTTAAAAGCTACTTACAAATATGGAACTGAAGGCTTAGAAGTATATGTTCCTGGTTCAGGTATTCTTTTTAAAGATGGAGTAATTGGAACATTGACTCAAGGTTCTGGTACAGACGGAAGCGTTACGGTAACGATCACAGGGGCGTAGTCGAATGGCTACTATTACTTATACAGTCACTGTAGCATCAGGGACTAACCAATATGGAACAGGTAATAAGTTCTATATTAATGGTTCTGTGAGCCCTGATTTAAATTTAATCGAAGGTAATACATATATCTTTGATCAGTCAGATAGTACCAATGGTACACACTTTCTTGCTTTTTCTACTAGTGCCAATAATTCACCAGCAGCGCCCTATACGACTGGTGTAACGGTTACAGGAACTCCAGGAACAGATGGTAAAACTACAATCGTAGTTGCAACATATGCTCCAACTTTGTATTATTATTGTACGGCACATGCTGGAATGGGAGCAACAGCTTTTACTCCTGCAGCAGGATCAATTTCAAACCAATCAACTTTTGAATCTACATTTACAATAGATGAAGTAATTGAAGATGCATATGAAAGATGTGGTGTTCAAGGTATTACAGGTTATCAATTAAAAACTGCTAGAAGATCTTTAAACATTTTATTTCAAGAACAACTTTTTATGGAGAAAATAATACAGATAGGTCTAGTAACAGTGGATATGTTGCTGGTTATTTTAACACAACATCTGCCTTAACAGGATTTCAATTTAAAGAAGGTACTTCAGCAAACTCATTTATATCAAGTGAAGCAACAAGTCACTGGCATTTACAAAGAATAGTAACAAGAAACTTGCCACTAAGAACAACATTTGATCCAGTCTTCACTGGTAACTCATCAATAGTTTATTTAATGGACAGCGGTGTAGATACAGGACATCCACAGTTTGTTGGAAAAAGTTTTGAGCCGGTATTCAGTGTTGCAGAATCAACAAGTGACTTCACTGATTTTATTGGCGGTGGTGGCGTAGGTACAGATTTTAATACTTCAGATAGGCATGGTCATGGAACAGCAATGGCAAGTTTAATTAATGGTGCTACATACGGTGTAGCAGGTGATTCAACAGTTGGTATTGTTAAGATATCAGATCCCGATGTAGACGGTGGAGCAATTAAATTAGTAAACGTAATAAATGCACTAGGCTCCATAATCAGTCACAGTCAAGGTGTATATAGAAGCCAAGTTGGTACCTCACCAACAGTTTGTATGGCTTGGAGTTTTGCAAAATCACAATTATTAGATAGATACATCACAATGATGTGGAACAGAGAAGGATTACTAATGGTTGCCGCGGCAGGTAACAATGGTGCTGATGTTGATAATTATTCACCAGCAGGTATTAATAGCATATTAACAGTAGGGGCAAGTGATGCCTCAGATAATGTACCAACATTTTCTAATGACGCAGGTGCTATAGTTGAACAAGGTGCAGGATTACAAACAAATGGCGGCGAAGAAGTTGATGTATTTGCACCAGGTGTTGGCGTAAACTATGCAGATATTAGTAACAGAGTCGAAGTAGGAGACTACACAGGTGTTACAGGCGATGATCTAAAAACTACAGGTAGTGGAACAAGTATTTCATGTGCCATCGTTGCAGGTATTGGTGCATTAGTTTCGGAAAGATTTAATACACAACGAGCAACACCAAATGCAATGAAAGATTTAATTATCGAGCAATCACTAACAGGTTTATTGTTCCAAGATCCAGCATTATACGGTACAACACCTAATAATATTGTGTTTGTGGAAAATGAGTATTATGCAACTGTATGGAATACAACCTCTGGTAATTTAGGTGACTACTTAATTACAGGTGCAGGCGATATTGATATTAGCCTAAGTGTTGCAAATACTGTAACAGGTATAACAAGTTCAGACTTTGCCGCAATGCCACCAGCATTAGTATTAGGCGGTAATGCATCAGCAGGATGGAACATTACAGCAGATACAAGTGTTACCGGTAGTATGAGTAACACAACAATTTATAACTTTATTCTTACAGCAACTAAGAGCGATAGTACAAAATACAACAGACATTTTAGTGTTAGTTTGTTTGGTTCAGAAGGCATTACCGAAGATGAAAGAAGCAGTGGCACTGAAACATATTATGTAAACGACGGAGGTACACTCAGCGAGGTTGTATATGGTGCAGGTACTTACGGGTTTTCACAACAGATAAATGAAAAGCCATAAACTTAATTTATAATAAAAAGTAGGCTGGGAACAGCCTATTTTTTTGACTGCTCAAAATAAATACTACTGTGGAAACAATTAATATCTCATTTGAAACTATTTGTCATATATGGCAAAAACATTTATGGCAAAATAGAGTTAGTCCTATAGAAACTCATAGTGCAATGACTTGGCCTTTTGCCGGTAATCCTATAGAGTATGATATGGATATTTTTAATTACGAACCTAATTTTTTTGCCATATTTCAAAGGCAAGAAATTATTGGAGTAAACAGTGGCCATAGAACAAAAGATAACATCTATAGAAGTAGGGGCATATGGGTACATCCTGACCATAGAAAAAAAGGAGTATCTAAAATGCTTTTTGACGCAACAGAAAAACAAGCAAGAAATGAAGGATGTAATATGATTTGGAGTATACCTCGTAAAAGTGCCCTACCGGCATATACAAAGTTTGGCTTTGAAACTGTAGGCGACTTCTTTGATGAAGGCATGGAATTTGGACCTAATATTTATGTAACCAAGGAACTAGATGTATCCA
>WLWH01002289.1_pt1 | contig 10983 bp, 24 predicted proteins | sample 6712741 | NCBI WGS metagenome assembly WLWH01 (sample SAMN12718694, study PRJNA515312) | sponge metagenome | isolation source: marine sponge | host: Mycale hentscheli | place: New Zealand: South Island, Marlborough, Capsize Point | collected 2003-05-01 | reverse complement strand
TCCTGCCGTATTTTTGACACGTTCTGCCTCTTTTTCGCCAACTTTAGCTTTCCATTTGTCTAAAGAAGCTTGTTTCTCAGCACTTTGTGTGGAAGATAATATGGTAGTCACTGATGGTAATTTTTCTTCACCAATTGCATAATGACGTTTTTCGTTAATTAATTCTCTAACAGACTTTGGGTATTCAAATTGTTTGTTCCACTTCATTAAATTATATTCCTTTCTCCATTATTTTTAAAAACCTGTAATAATTTTTTATTTTGCCTTGGTTCAGAAATAAGTTGAGCTAAAATATGAAAACAACTATTTTTAGTTTCTACACAATTAATATCAACATATTTTTTATGTAAATCCTTATATTTTTTTGAATCAACAATTTTTTGTACCGCTTTTCTTTTTGAACCATGAACATGATGTATATTTTTTTGTTTTTGTTTAATTCTTTCTTTTGCATAAAGATCAAATCTATCTAATAAAAACTGTGTTTTTGTACCTATCTTAATACATTTTTTAACAAAACCAATAGCATCTGATTCACATAAATTATTTTCTTCACAAAATTTTATTAAGTTATTCCATTTTAATTCCATATTCCAAGATCCTCTTCTCGTTTACCATGATACACTTCATACCATGCATTACATTGTGGACATTCATACATCGATACAATTAAATAATTGGTATCCGGTGCAACATCCTCTCCATCATAATCGTTTTGCCAGATTAACTCTGTATCACAACTAAAACATTTCGGCATTATTCCATCTCATATTCTTTTCTTCCTTGTGTAAATTCTGTCATTACAGCATCCCAAGTATTAACTGGAGATACTAGTTTTTCCTTGCCTGCTCCTTCCGAGTTTTCCTTATCTGTTCTCCATTCTAAATTACTAATACGGTAATCAAATTTCATATTGTTTTTATGGTGTACGATTCTTTTATTTTCCGGGTTATCTATAAAAGCGGTCGCAACCATTTTATGCATTTTAATTTTTTTATTATTTTTATGACTAAATGAAACGTACGGATAAAAACCTCTATTCAAAGGCACTCTTGGAACCGGTATATAGTTTTTTCTATGAACACTTTGTATCCAGGGAAATACCGGCTCTTGAAACCATTTTGGAATATTATTTCTTTGTACATAAACATCCTTAAAAAAATGATAACCACCTGATGAATGAATTATATATTCATTCTCTTCAAACATCCCTGGATAGATTTTACTAATATCAACACTGTGATGAATAGTTACTCCATTTGCATTTAAAGAAAGTTTCTCTCCTTGAAATAAATCTAAAGTAACTCTATCGTCAGCCATTACAATTTATAGCTTTCTAAAATACCTAACTTCTCTTCGGCTTCAGCTATCTTTTGTATTAACTTATCCACTTCATCAATGTGTTGTGGATGCTCTCCAATGCCAACAGACTGCTCCATATAAATTTTTATAGTCGCTTCTGCTTCTGCAATTTGAGCATTGTATCTTGCATCTAAAGCATCAACTATCGCTCTTTTTATCATCAGTCTTCTCCCTTAATTTAGATTGAAGATATTGTTTTTGTTTAATCAACATATCAATCTCATCATTTTGTTTTTTTATAATCCCATTTAGTTCTTTAACTAAAGCAGATTCTAAAGTTAGTCTTTGTGTCTCTATTGACGTACTTCTTTGTTCGTCCATCATTGTGTTCTTTCTGGTGTCTTGTCTAAATCCAAATCTTCTGGACCTATTTCAATTTCACCTTGACTGTTACATTTTTCACAATTTGCCCATTGTTCCTCTCTTGCTTCTTCATAAGGAACTTTAACAAATCCATTACCATTGCACTCGTTGCAGATCATTTTTCCAAACATATTTTTCCTTTCTAAATTGTTGTACTTTATCCCAAACATAATCCGGACTTAATCCTGCTAGTTCACAAACTTCATCAAAGTTTGTAGATCGTTTACTAACAAAGTCCCTCGCATCTTGCCGCTCGTAATTACATAAATGTAATTTAGCTCCTAGAAACGCATCTTCAAATGCTTGTCTTAAAACATTTCTCCAAAGTTGTTGTGTCGGGTCTTTTCTTTCTTCATATAATACTTTTGTATTATGATCGGCTAGATTTAAGTTTACCATTTAGTTTTCTCGCTTTCTCTTTTACTAATTGTCTAATCACTTCACTTCTAGATATTTTCATATCAGGGACCAAATGATCCTGGAGTTTAGTGACGGTTACATAAGTGCTGTCATCAACAGTTATGTTTTTGTATTTAGTATAATCGGTCATACTATCCTTTCATTTGTTATTTTATGAATATAGGATAATAAAATAATATGTCAAGCGTCTTTCTTAATATCTTCTACTTTTTCACACATAAATTTTGGATATAATTCCATAGCATTTACAGTGTCTAATTTAAATATCTTACCATCATAAAGAACAGAGTAAGACTCACCGAGTCCTTTCTTTACACATTCTGCATGAGTTTTATAAAATCGATCATACATGTGATTTTCAACCGGTACTTCAGCACAGTTTTGTGTGACTACTGAACAAATATATATGGTTAAAAAGAACTTCACCCTTTACCCTGGCCCTTATAACGCCGGGTACGCTTTTGTCTTTTTTCATTCTTGTTTAATGATTTCTTATGTTGACGACTACCTCTTTTTTTAGGTTTATCTCTTACAACATGATCTTTAAATTTTTTTGCCATTACTTAATATAATTATCTTTAATCCATTTTTTATCAGACTCATCTAATTTTAGATATCTAATTCTGCCATTGATGTGTTGTTTTGTATCATGGCCGCAGTTAGTACATCTATAAAATTCTGAAACGATTGCAACTAAAATAGCTTCTTCCTCACACTCTTCACAAAGTCCGTGAACGGTATCTATTTTTTGAAATAACTTTATTGATTTTTTATCTATTATACTCATACTAAATCTACTGCCTTTCCTATTATTGGTTTGTATTTAACTCTTTTTTCCTCTCTATAAGCATGCATAAATTGTCTTCTGGGCTGGTAGGGTACATAACTAGCATGTATCCATCCGGAGTTTGGCTCACCAGGAGTATAGAACTCCAAAATTAATTGATCTGTCTCACAGTTCTTATGTATCCAATCTGCTAGTTCAGCATTATCAGTTCCAATACATTCAAAATCAGCGGCCTCAGCTTTAGCATGCTGTGAATTTTCTGAACTTCCAATTGCTCTACATAATTCAACAGACCTAAATCCTGACGTCACCTTCACTCTACCAAACTGATCACGTACTGGCTGCAGTACATTTTCACATAGTTGTTTTAACTTATCAATCTGGTCACCGTTAGGATTGTTATCAATGTTTAACCGGATCGCTGTATCCGATTTAATTAGCTCTTGAAGAGTGAAATTTCGTGAAAGGTTCATTACTTTGATTCTATGATTATCTTATCAATACTCTCGCTGCCGTCAATGTTTTTTGACATAACTGCTTGAACTTCACCACACATTAATTGTTTATTATCCATATTCATATTACGTGTTGCTTCACGTTTCATTTTTAAACATGTTCCCATAGACTCTTGAACTCTGTGTTCAACAAGTTGACCATTTAAAAATAAACATAAAGCTATTACTAATTTAGTCATTAATGTGCTCCATTACCATTAGAAAATTTAATATCTCTTGTCGAATCTTTTAGTTTTTCTATGTCTTTTTTTAATTTTTCTATTTCTTTTTCATGAGCTTTTAACATCACTCCTGTGTGAACATTGTCTTCTAATTGTTTTTGCATCTTTTCAATCTGAGTTGCCTGCCATTCCAGGATCATAAATTGTTCCTGGTCGATTGGCTTCTGGACGCTCGCCTCTAGTAAATCTTTTTCGAATAATTGGTTTTTAGTTTCAAGTTGATTTAATCTTTCAATCACACCGAAGGCAAACCATGCGCCAATTACGATTGCTCCGATCAAACCAATTAAGTTACGTAACGGGAGACCAATACTTGTGTTTTCTGAAATTTTTACTGACATGATAGACACTCATCAGAACCTGAATCTAATTCTGCTAATGCCTCTTCTTTACAATCTTGATTACAGAATATATCCAATTCATCTCTTGGTTCAAATTCTTTCTCACATTGTTTACATTTTTTCATTTTTTTATCCCTCGTTTTTTTCTTAGAATTTTTGCTCTTTTACTCCACAACCATGTAGATAGACTAATTGCAACAGTCTCTATTTTAGAAAATAAAGTATCAATAAATCCCAAAAAATTATATATTAATTTGTCCATCATTAAAATAACCAATCTTTTATTTTTTGCCAAAAATTTTTCTTGACACTAGCTCCTAGCTTCACGCCACCACAATCACATTTATCACAAATACATGCGTCACATTTGTTTCCAGATACATAATAACCTTGTCCAACGCAATGACACCTGTGGTTACAGATACTACAATATTTTTTCATTTAAATTCCTTGAAGTCTAGGGTCTTTAGAAGTAATATTTTTCTCCGCTTTTGGTCTAGCAATTGAGTCTTTACTTCTTTTTCTAAGTTGAGCAATCGCAGATTCTTTCATCTGTTTTTGTTTTCTCAGTTCTTTTAAATCTTTTTCTAAATTCATTTGTCCTCCGTTGGTTCTATTTCATAGAACATTTTGTCAGAATCTTCTGTAACCCAGTCCGAAGTTTCAACATCCCAGACCGTATTTTGCACTTTATAGTCAGGCCAGCTGTTATCAGTAGTGTAGCTATTAACATGCCACAGAATACGATTATTAGGCTGAGCTGCATAATTCCCGTTAGTAAGAGCCAATATATGTGCGCACTTATGTTCTTGAGGAATTTCAGAATGCTCTGTATTGAGTATATTAGTCTCTGGATGAGCCCAGTCAATAGTAAATAAATATTGTCCATGATAGAATTTTTTATCTTTTCCTAGATATTTACCATCTATACCAGCCAACCAATCAAAACAATGCACGCTAGGCCAATAACTAAAACAGTTCCACAACTGTAATTCGTTCGCCTGCATATCCGGCACATCGGCTCTGGAAAACTCTTTTTGAAAAAACGCTGATATAGGCAAACGCCAAAAGCACGCACCGTTGGGTAGCATGATGTTAAATAAGAGTGCGCGACCTGATATAGAGACCAAACCAAAGATAACGCAGTCTTCAAACTCTCCGTGATGTTCTTTAAGATCATAAAGATACTCCTTCCTTACTTTGCAATAGATTGGAGGAATGTTCGCGTTTAAATATGCCATAATATTTATCCATGTATTTCACCCCAAGTATTACCATATTCATAATCAACTTTATTTGGGACCGCTAGTTTAACAGCATTTTCCATAATTTCAATTATCTTTTTGGCTTGCTCAGGTGACTCTACAGAAATATCCAATTCATCATGTATTTGTATGTGCGGTATAATACCTTCATTATATAAATCTAACATTGCTTTCTTAGTCATATCTGCAGCTGAACCTTGAATTAATTTATTTAAAGCTTTGTATGTAAAAGCTCTTCTAATTCTTCCTCTACCATAAGTTCTTTCTGCTTCTTCTAAAGACATAGGTGTATGCATACCAAAAGTATTTGGTTCCCATTTATTAAATCTACATCTTCTACCAAGTAATGTTCCAATTGATCCAGATAGTTGAGCATGTTGTGATGTTCTATTCATTAGTTCTCTAACGAATGGAACGTTTTCATGATATTGATTAAATAAATTTTCTGCTTCTGCTTTAGTTGATAAACCTAATTCTGCTTGTAGTTTTGCTTTACCCATACCATAAAATAATCCAAGGTTAATTGTCTTAGCATTACTTCTGGATATACCTGCCATGTCTGCAACAGTTTGGTGAAAGTCTACAGAATCACTTTTAAATTTTTCTACAATTTGTGTAACAGAATCATCATACATAATTGGATCTGTTGTTGCTGCATAGTGTACAACTAATCTTGGTTCTTGTTGTGAATAGTCAAAACAACCCCAAGTATGATTTTGTTCTGGTATAAATAATGATCTTATCTTTGGTCCTAAATCTTTATTTCTTGCAGGAATCTGTTGTAGATTAGGATTACTATAACTAAATCTTCCTGTAACCGTACCTCCTTGATCCGATCTTATTGGATTAATATCCGCATGAATTCTACCTCTATGCTCATGTTTTAATATTGTATCTATAAAGGTTGTGTGTGCTTTATTTATTTCTCTTGCTTTCGCAATCTTTTGTACTAATGGGTGTTTATGTTCAGATAAAAAATTTTTAGTAAAGGAGGGTGCTTGTGATTTCAAAGTTCTTTCATAATGTAAATCGAGTTTGTCAAAAACTTTCGCGATACTTCTCGCTGCCCATATCTGTGGTTCAATTCCTGTTTCTTTTTTTACTGCTAACAATAACGCTTGTTCTTCTTGCACCATTGACTGTTTTAATTGGTGTGCTGCTTCTACATCTACTCTTACTCCTTTAAACTTCATGTCAATTAAACAAGGAAAGAGTTGTGTCTCCAGGTCAAATATTTCAGATAAATTTTGTTTATGTATTTCTCTAGATAAAACTTTAAATAATTCTAAAGTAAGTTCCGCATCTTTTTCTGCATAAGCTCCAACATCCATTGCAGGAAGTTTATACATTTCTGATTTAGCATCTACACCAGCAGCTTCTGCTGCAGCTTTTAATCCTTTTTCATCTTTAACTTCTCTTAAGTATTCAAAACCAATACTATTTAATGTGTAAGATAATCTATTCTCATCAATTAATGATGACATAACCATTGTATCTACAATGAAACCATTTATTTTTATATTGTATGCTCTTAACCAACAAACATCATACATCGCATTGTGAAATATTTTAACTGCATCGGTTGCACAAACTTCTTTTATGTAATCTAAAACTATTCTTTTATCTAAATTACCTTCTCTATGTCCTATTGGATAATAACCTGACCAACCATCAACAGCTAAAGCAAAACCTATTATCTCACCTTCACCAATAACTGCACCAGAACCTCTTGATTTTAAATTAGGATCTTTTGTTTCTAAGTCAATTGCAATATATTTTGCCTGACTTAAATCAGGAAATGTTTCTGGACATGTCCATTCTGTTGCTGCTGTAAATATCATATTAATCTACTCCAAAAATAATAAGTACATAGTGTATAAAAACACAAATCATAAACAGCTATTATGTTCATAAATATTCTGCTTCTATTTTTTTATTTAACTTATCCTTATTACTAAAAGCATATAATGATGCTTTATAGCTATGTGGAAATATTTCCCAATAAGGTCCTTCTTTTCCATTACATCCATTTCTTGACGGATATATTTCTAATACAAATTTATAATTATTAATCTTTATATTTTTTCTTATTGTACTTGTGTTTGGCATTTATATCTTTCATTTTTTTAATTTCTAATTCACAATAATGAATTATTTTTTCTAAATCTTGAATTCCGTTTTTATTCAAGTATCTACACACGTACTTTATAACGTTTCCCTGAAAAAAAGAAAGGTCGTTCTTAGAAATAAATTCATATGGTTGAATATGAAAATCTTTGTAGTGACTCCCGCCTATCTGCTTATCTTGTGGAAACGCTCCATCAAACATGTCTTTACTTGTCATATTATTTCTTCTCCTATGTTGTATTGATATTCATAACCTTGATTCATTATAAATAAGTTTTCTTTTGCTCTTGTTACACCAACAAAAAATAATCTATGTTCAGTGTCTTTATTTACCTGAGCTGCTTCGTAAATAATTCTTTCTAAATCTGTAAACAAAACTACATTCTCTGCTTCTTCTCCTTTAACTGCATGTATGGTAGATAATTTTATTCTAGCTGGTTTACCTAGATCCTCGCCGCTCGCCACTAGTTCCTTGATATAATCATATTGATAATCTTTAAATCGTAATGCATCCCAGCCTCCAGATGCAATCAGGCCATGTTCTAATCTCAATTCATCCATATCAACCGAGTCCACATTTACTAGAGACTTGCCACCAGAGAATCCGTATTTCACGTCGCCCTTATCATACTTTAAATATTCATAAATGTTTCTTGCTTCTTCACCAGATATGCTTGCACCTCTATTCAATCTTTTCCAATCATTAATTGCTTTTAGTGCTTCATTGGGCAACAGTTCATTAAATTTACATTCAAACCGGTAACCAGTTTCTTGTAAAGCGGGCACCAGGTTTTTCATTTGTTCATTGGTTCTAGTTAAAATCATCCATTGTCCAGAGTCAAAATTTAAATCTTCTAATTCTAAATTTTCAAAAACTCTACCTTCTGCTTTTCTAGGTTCCCATGTCTTAATTCTTCTTTGATCAATGTTATCTAAAATAGATAATGCAACTTTATGTACAGCGCGTGGCACTCTTCGTGATTCGGTTTGGTGATCGGGAATCCCTTCAAGGTTAATAAATGTTTTAGGGTCAGCGCCTTGAAACGCGTAGATAGCCTGATCGTCATCCCCTGCAATGTAAGATCTTTTACAACAAGATTCGATGTAAAAAAACATTTCCCATTGCAAGGGATTTAGATCCTGGGCTTCATCGAGAAAAACGGCGTCGAGGGAGGGACATAGTTTTTTCTCAACAAACTTGGAAATCATGTCTGAAAATTCATACATGGTATAATCTCTTTTATAATCAATAATGTCTTGATTAATTTGATCTAATAAAGGTTCACTAATATAATCTATTAAATCAAGTTCTACTGCAGCATCTTGTAATTCAATTTTTTTACATCTAGAATATTCAATAATCTGCATGTATTGATTTCTATATTCATTAAAACCATTTTCATGTTGTTTAGTTTCAAAGTGTAAATCATTATGACCGTATTTATTTTTAAATGCATTCCAGTTTTTATCTTTTAGTAACTGAGTATTGGTATCAATACCTAATAGTTTAGTTCCCATTGAGTGCATTGTACAGATCCAATCAAAATCAAATGTTGGATATTCTTTTTGTATTCTATCTCTTGCTTCATTCGCAGCTGCATTACTAAATGTAATATAACAAATTTTTTTAGAATTTGTTTTGTTATTAATTAATTCGTTATGTAAATGTTTATGTATCAATGTATGAGTCTTTCCTGTACCTGGTGGACCAGCGATTACGGTTCTCATTCAAATGCTGCCGGTTGTTTTTCTATTCTTCTAGGTATATACTTTTCAACTTCTATTTTTTCTACCGTCCAAACTTTTACACTTTTCTCATCCTTACCTATTGTAATCTTTACAACATCGGTTTTAGCATTAAACAATTGTTCTAATAATCTTATAGTTTTATTTTTAGGATATTTTTTTTCTGACCATGTTTTTTGTTTAATAACGTACGCCCAGAAATCTTTAAATTTAAAATAACTAACACCATTTTGTGTATATGGTTTTCTTTTCAACACGTCTTCCATAGACTTTCCATCTCGACTTATAAAAGTTGTCAGTAATTCTTTTAACTGTATATCTTTTTTAGTATCATCTGGAGCATCTAGTGTTGCCATATTTTTCATTAAAGAAGCTAATTGTTTTCTCCATACTAATTTAGCAACAGGAATCAAAGGTGTGCCTAATTCTGTCATACATTCAATACTAAATTTTTCATGATCATGTAATGTTGGTGCATCTACTTCAATAGTGTCTTCATCAATATCTACAAAAAATATGGGTGGATCTGATTCATATTTTCTAATTGCTGTGATTGCCGGCATTCTAACATCACCACCTTTACCAAATTGTTTTGTGTAACAAAGTCTTTCATCACAAAAATTACAAATAGGTTTATCTTTACATCTAAAATCATAATCTTTCTTTTCGACTTGAGCTTTGATTCTTATTACATCTGTGGCTTTTAATGGTGGTTTAATATATTTTTCTACATTATATTCTTCAATTTTATCTTGCCATCCAATTGGATCTGATTTTTTTAAATAGACTCCAATATTAAATAAACCATTATCACGACCAGACGCTGCAACATCTCCATTGCCTTCTATAATAGGGCCATTTTTAATTATTGTATTTAAACATGGTGGTCCATCTGGAAAATCTTCTTTAACTTTTTCTTGTTTTTTATTTACTAATAAATTTTCTAATTGAATATCTTCTAAAGCAATTAAGTCATACGCTTTTATAAATTTTTCTATGGTTAAAGAATTACCACTATCATCAATTGCATATTTAACTGTTCGATCTCCACCATGATAAGGCATGTTTAAGAAACTACCTACATCACCTCTCTCTGCCATAATTTTAGATTGTTTAGGAAATATTTCTGCTTTAGCATAACCTAATGCTGATGCCATTAATTGTAATTTATTTCTCATCAAAGATGCAGCAACAAATTGTTTTACAAAACAATAAACGTGTGCACCCCCTGACTTTGATCTAAATACAATTAAAGGAAATTTATTTTCTCGTATTTTTTTGATTAATTTTAAATGATCAAATGGATAGGTATCAATGTCTATTGCACCCCATTTACATTTGTTTTGTTCGTTGATTGGTATAATACCAAGTCCAGGTTCTTCACCTTTTAAATGCTTCTCCCATAACTCATCCGTTACCGGTTCTCTAATAGTTTTTGATCTAACTTCGTTTTTACCATCGTGTCTAATTTCATCAGTTTTTTTAGTGACACCATGAGCACTTTCTAAACCTTTAAATATATCTTTTAATCTTTCTAACATGTTCCCTCAAGTTGAATTAAATTGGGCGCCACAAACGTAGCGCCCAAATGTGGCAATTATCTGTTTTGTTTATCCATGCTATCATGGAAATCTTTAGCTCTTTGATAAAGATCAGCATCTTGTACAGGTGCTTCAGACTCTACTGAAAACCCATACCACTGATTACCTTTACCAGAGTTTAATACAGAACTTAGTTTGTAAGAGAAAGCAAATGATGCAGGTGTAAATGACCCTTGTTCATCTTTCATAGTCTGAGACATCTGAAGTGACTGCCATTTTCTTGCAACTTTGCCTT